>ERZ773099.468-NODE-468-length-34712-cov-115.646911_pt1 | contig 34712 bp, 54 predicted proteins | sample MGYA00511120_ERZ773099 | MGnify/ENA primary metagenome ERZ773099 (study PRJEB29015, sample SAMEA2738012) | human oral metagenome | biome: human oral; feature: human-associated habitat; material: dental | place: China | collected 2104 ... | reverse complement strand
CGGGTTCCTGTGGGGGCCTCCACAGGAACCCGCCGGCGCATACGGTGAAACACGCCCTGAGGAGCCCCAGAATCGATTCTGGGGGCCTTTCAGGGCTTGGCCTATACTCTTGTACCCCCGGGCTCTACGGGGCCCTCAGAATCGATTCTGGGGCTTCTGGGCAAAACGGACAGTTCAAACTGTTCACTTCTGTACATTGCCACGGCCACGTGGCAAGATGGTTCCCATGAGCGGTATTTACGAGGAAGCCGTACAAGGCTACGACGTGACAGGGGCCACCGCCTCCTGCATCCGGGGACTCATCCGGGACGCATGGGATTTGGAGATTGCTCTTGCCGGGCCTGGGGTCTTTGTTGAGGCCTTGCCCCAACCGCCCCATGGGATCCGCAAGATCCTCGGCCGGTTCAGCTCCATACTGGAGGCACAGAACTTCACATGGGCATGGCTCACCAGTCCCTATGGCGTGGCGCGCGACGTGCGGTTCATCAAAGTTGCCCCGAGTGTTTATGGGATCGACTTTGACGTGTTGACCCGGGACATCCGCTCCTACCTCGAGAATCTCACTACCAAATACAGGAAGCAGGCAACGACTAGAGCATTTAAGGGTATTGATAATAAGCACAGAGAGGTATACACATCCCTGTATGGTTTGACCAGTCTAGCCTCGATCATTAGCAGCAATACTGATAAGTATAACAGATGGAATATTTATATCACTATTGGTTGTACTGGAAATTATATCTTTGGTCCCTATAAAGTAGAAATAAATACACCCAACGGGATGTGGCGCATTCAGTCCGCAGAGACCGTCTATGATCTTCATATGGGTAATGGCCATACGGAGGAAGAGGGCGAGCTACTGGACTGTTCTATGGAATCGGTTTTTTACGTATTGAAGAAAGCGTGTTATAAATGAGTGTCAATTCAATTAAGGTTCTTGCCGAGTTGGTCGGCGAGCCAGAAATAATTCCGCTCCTTGACGGGTGTGGAAAATACGCTCTGGCAGATGTGGAGAGCCTGCTTCACAGTCTGGTCGCGGGGATGGGACACCCGGACCCGACTTATCGGGCCTGGCTTCGTACCAGTCTCATGAATGACGTCTGGAGCCAGCTGTACGGATTTGACCAGGTGGCCTATATGAGGTGGCTCATTCTTGACAGGATCGAGCGTCAGGTCCGGATCAAGAGTCTCCATGACCTCAATCAAGAGCTGTGGATTCTCGCGAATCTGTGGGATATGTCCGGGTCCGGGGGGGACCTGGATGCGGAGTGTGAGTCCATCGAGGATTGGGATTGGGCGTACTTGGAGGAAACCTGTCTCCATACTATCCCCTCCCCGGAAGCCGTGATGCACACGGCTGGGAGAGCCATTTACTATGTCTGCAATGGTGACATGTCCGGGGCTGTTTCTACCTATGAGGCAGTAAAATACTTCGGTTGGGAGATTTGATGACTGTAGCGGAGCTCATTGATATACTGGAATACGCCAATCCGGAAGCCCCGGTCATCCTGGACTATAACGGGTTTTTGTTCGATGCCGATTCCGTAGAAATTCAAAATGGTCGAGTTTGTATTCAAGGATACTGATGACAAAGGTAAAATATTTGGATGATGTCATTCGTGCCCAACGGCAGGCCATTGAAGTGGCCGAGAACTTGGAAGTCTGGGCTGATGGGGATGAGTTCGTTGTTGAGTTGTTCAAGGATGAGTATTCATCCCACAAGAAGCTGCCTGACGCGCTCGATGAAGCCGCCTCCCTGATCCTCGGGGATGGCCCGGTGGATTCGGTGGAGTTCATGGAGACTGACGGAGTGTGGGCCGCTAACATGCATACTCTGCGTGCGGATATTTATACTAGGCGCAAAAAATGACTAATCTACTGAACGAAGTAAAGCGTAATCTCAGAACCGTGGGCCAGCTCGATCTCGCGGATGCAATGACGTCAGAGGACGTCATTGCAAAAGAACCCCGTATTCTTGAGTACACAAGATATCTCATAGCACTCAATGGGTGTCGATTCCATTATGCGGCGGAAGTCCGGGCGGAAATTGTTGCTGCCTTGTGGGCATATACCAGCAGTTATTCTGCTAAAGAGAATCTGCAGGTGATAATTTTTATATGCGTAGAGCAGCTGGTTAGGGAATGCTCTGATATCGAGAGTATTTGCGGCCCACTGATGGCTCTGGCGTCGGCTTATGAGGCTTCATCTGGTAAATTGGAAAATCTTAGGGAGGTGACCCAAATGGTGGGGCGAAGAGACTTTTCCGGGATACGGAGTCTTCTGCCCCCACCAAATACGTGCGGAGTAGTCAAAGTTTTTGGTAGGGCCCTCCAACATTTTGAGTCCAGTAACATGGATGGTATCGCCTCTGAAGAGACACTTGAAGAGGTCGAACCGTAGTTTTCCACCAGCGGGTTGGCCCCCCAGAAATGGACACTACAAATTGATCACTTCTTTACTTCAGCCCATGCATGTACTATAGTGTTACACATGAGTTACTTCACAGCTACCACCCGAGGGCTTGACATCGGGACTGGACTACCCCGGCAGGCCAAGCGTCTGTTCCGAGACGCCGACACCGCTTGGATCGAACTGACTAATTTTTGGTATGAGCTTTCGATTTTTGGGGAGCTGCACTCCACCAGCTTCTCTCTGGAGGAAGCCACTGCGGAGCTGGAAACGGCGCTGATTCACCGTTATGGCCGCGGAACCCCTGATGCCCTGGAGATCATGGAGATTGGGGATGGCGTGCGGGGCGTTGACATGGCCGACCTGGCCCGCCGATCCTAATCGGCACTTGAGCCACTTCAGAACTCCTAAAACTACAAGGGAACTAAACATGACCGCGATTTTTACACTAATCACAATTTCAACACTCGCTTTCATTGTGCTCATTGTTGCCTTTCCGGTGACTCGCTCTCCCCTGTGGGACGGCGTATTTATCTGGGCTCTCCATGTTCTTGGCGTCATCATCGTGGTGTCGGGTCTGACCGGGGCCATAGGCTTGATCTCGGGGCTCCTGTGACTGCCGCAGAAGCTGCAGCGCTGCTCGGGTTGGCTAGCGGCACTGTGCGGGAGTACTGTCGTGCAGTAAATCTCCAAAAGGTCAACGGTCAGTATGACATCGATTCTGAGACGGTCGAGGAGTGGCGGCACAACCCTCCAGCAGTAGCCGCTCTGAGGAGAGCAGCTACTGATGCCAAGGAGGATTTTCTAGATGGTCCGCCAATCAAGGAACATGTTCTGGATAGGGTTCCAAATGTGCAGGCGGCTCGTAAGGCCCGTCGTGATAGGCTACTGGCCGCTATTAGGGAGGCAGGGATCTAATGGTTTTCTATAAGGCTAAAACCCGGCCCTATGACCACCAACGCAAGGCCTTGAAAAAGCTACTCCAAAACGGCTACGGGGGGGCTCTTCTCATGGAGCCCCGAACTGGCAAAACAAAGACCTGTATCGATTGGGCCGGAATTCTCCGGTCAATCCGGGGCCTTGACGTTGTTGTAGTTTTCGCCCCTGCTCCTGTGCTCCCCGTATGGGAGCAGGAGCTGAAAATCCATTGCGGAGTGCCTTATAATGTGCTTGTGTGGGACGCTAAGGCACGTGCCAAAAAGACCGTTCCCACGCCGGGTGATGAGCTTCTCTGGGTGCTCGTGAATTACGAAGCCCTTTCCGCTGGGGGGAGGGTTACAAAGTCTGGGAATGAATCAGTAAAAGCAGGTAGAGGGTGGGTGAAAAACACTCTCAAAAAACTCTGTGAAAAGTACCCCACGGCCCTCGTTTTGGACGAAAGTCACCGGATAAAGTCCTGCTCCAGTAAAGCCGCAACGGCTCTTTTTACGTTGGGCTCGAAAGCCGAATATAGGGTTATTATGTCCGGCACGCCAATTACGAAACACAATAGGCCAGATGATGTGTATTCTCAATGGAAGTTTTTGAACCCCAGGCGGTTCTTGGACGTTCCGACAAAGATGGACTTCATGAGGAGATATTCCAACTTAGTGGCCGACGGTTACGGGTATGCCAAGTTCGAGGGTATCCGTAACAAGAAGGAGCTGAGGGGACGGATGATGGAGGACTCCTACACTGTCACCCGAGACGAGTGTTATGACCTTCCGGAGCGCACCTATGAGAGTATCCCTGTGGTCCTGTCACCTGAGTCCCGGAAAATTTATGACACCATTGAGTCCTCGGGAGTGTGGGAGGGCACAACGGCCACACACATCTTGTCCAGACTTACTGAGCTGACCAAGATCACCGGGGGTTATATGGGAGAGGACTGGCACCAAATAGGGTATGAAAAACTGGAGGCTCTTCGCGGCATCATTGAGGAGCACAAGAATGAGTGCTCACCCCTGGTTGTAGCGGCACGATACCGTGCCGAAATAGACGGGATCCAGGAGCTCTGCCAGGAACTTGGGGTACCCTATATGGTTATACGGGGTGGGTCGGATACAGCGGCTGAGTTGGAGCACTGGAGGTCGCTTGATGGGTGCCGGGTGATGATCCTTCAACCTCAGTCCGGGTCCCTCGGGATAGACCTGAGGGAGGCGGATCACCTGGTTTGGTACTCCCTCGTGTATCAGTGGACGGACTATTCCCAGACGTGCGATCGTATTGCACTCTGTAGCCGGCCAACTACAATTACTCATCTTCTGGCGCAGGACTCCGTTGACTGGGATATTGCCCGGATCTTGCAGGAGGACGGCGATGTTGTGGGGACCATTATGAAAGGACAACATGTCTGAAAGACAGTACCTCGGGGCACTTAAGTTGGTTCGGGACCTGGGGACGCAAGTAAAGAACCGAACCGGGGTTGATGCCATCTGGCACCACGGGCTGAGTATGAAGTTCTGGCTGTCCAGCGGGAGAGTGCCGCTGCTGCAGACCAAGAAAATCAACTGGCGTGTGCCACTGGATGAACTGCTGTGGCTCATCAGAGGAGAGCACAATACGCAGACTCTGAACTCCGGCATCTGGAACGAATGGGCCGACCCCGATGGCGAACTCGGGCCTATCTACGGTGTCCAGTGGCGCGGAATGGGCTCTTGCCAGACGGATCAATTGGCTGCAGTCATCGAGGGCCTGAAAACCGATCCATATTCCCGCCGGCATGTGGTTTCGGCGTGGATTCCGGATGACATTGACGATATGGCTCTGCCCCCATGTCACACTATGTTCCAATTCAACATGGACGCGGACAGGAACCTCTACTGCTCCATGTACATGCGGAGTGGCGACATGTTCTTGGGGGTTCCGTTTGATATTTTTGAGTATGGTGTTTTGACCCATATGGTCGCCGAGCTGGTGGGGGCAAAGGCCAAGGAGCTAAGTGTCTATATTTCTAACGCTCATATCTATGTAAACCATATTACGCAAGTCAATGAGCAGCTTCGCAGGAATTACAGGTACCCATTCCCACGCCTCAACATCTCTGGTTATCATAAGTCAATTGATGATTTCAAGATAGAGGATTTTAGTATTGATGGGTATTATCCCCTTCCCAGAATAAAAGCCCCTGTAGCAGTTTAAGGAGTATCATGAAAAAGATTTTTGAACACCAGAAGTACCTTATGGAAAAAGTGTACAAGCTCAGCCACAATCCTGAGGCAATGGTTGACCATTACCGGATTGCCTCATTGGCACTTATTGATGAAGTGATGGAAGCGCTCCATCACACTCCGTGGAAGCCCTGGTCCAAGCTAACCGAGTGGGAGCGGGATAAGCTTCATAGTGAGCTTGTGGACGTGTTTGCATTCTTCGTTGAGCTTTGTCAGTTGGCCGGGCTGAGCGCGGAAGAGCTGGAAAAGGGCTATTTCGAAAAAGCAGAAATTAACAAAGCACGACAGGACTCGGGGACTTATGGTATTGAGGTTCCCAGCCAATACAATATACAAGACACTCTCACCCAAAAGCGGCTTGAAAATTTGTATGAAGTGACAGAGCGAGGGGAATGTACTTCAGCCAAGGTTGGGTGCCTCATTGTGACGGAGAATGGCCAAGAGGCATGGGGGTATAATTTTGCGGCAGATGGCAGACCATGTGTTCATCTAGCGTCTGACGGGTGCCCAGGTAGGACCATCCATGCAGAAACTGCCGCGTTGGCAGATGCCGCCAGGCTCGGGCTAAAAACCGCCAACAGTGTAGCGTATGTAACACATGAGCCTTGTGAACGATGCTATGTTATGCTGGCTCGTGCCGGTGTCAAGGATGTGATGGTAGTATGAGCACCATCATTATTGAGGGTCCTGACGGGGCCGGTAAGTCCACGCTGTTGCGTCAGCTGCTGGTAAACTATCCTGAGTACCAGCACGCCCCGCGGCCATGCTCATCACTGGGTGGGCCGCTTTGTGGCCCCGACCTGGCTGCGTATCTAATGCAGTTCGGGAGCCTGGGCGGTGCCATTTACGACAGGCACCCATCGATTTCTGGGGCTGTATATGACGCGGTATTTCATAGGGATTCGGATGCCACCGTAGGCCGGCACCTTAGAGGGGCGTTCCACTGGATTACCGAGAATGCCCGGGTGATTTATTGTCGCCCCCCGATTGACGTGATTATCCGATCAGTGCGTGCTAGCGCCCAAATGCCTGGTGTAGCCAGGAATATTTATCAGATTGTGGATACATACGATAGCATCATGAGTAACCTGGTACCTCATGAGGTTTATGATTGGACGAAAGATGGCATGCCAAGTCTGTGACGGACGCTATGGAGATGCTTGCCAGCCCCAGACGATCCCGGGCGACCTCCCCAGTGTTGTTCTGGTCACTGACGTGGCCCGGAATCCAGAATGGGTGCGGGACGTGTGGGAGTTGCCTGAAACGCCCGTCATTGTGCCGGCTCTTGGAGTCTGCACGTGGGTCAGACCCACAGCTGAACACGCTCATGAGTGCGGACAACACCGGTTGATCCCAGCACTAAGGGGGCGCCATGTTGTGGCGGCCGGGCCTACTGCTACGGCTGCCCTACTTGGCCCGGGTAAGCACGCCGTGGGCCGCTGGTCTGGGTCGGTGATGCCGGTCCCGGACATGCCGGGACCGGGTATTTCCCGAAGGGACCGGCTGTCCGCAGCATATATGGCCCGAGCCGGGCTGCACCCCACGCCATTGGATTTCCGGTACCGCGGTGAGGTGACAACTAAGACAATGCGGGCTCTGCAGTCCGAGATTGAGGGGTCTGCTGGGCTGGCATGGGATCTCGAGACTTCTGGTCTTGACCCTCGTGCGGATGGCGCCCGTATTCTTTGCGCGTCCATCACTACATGGGATGACGATGGTAAGATTCGTGGCACCTGGGTTGTTACCGGGGAGGCTATTCAAGAGTTTCTTAGTCTATCTCAGTGGCCGGAAGTGGTCATTGCCCACAACGGGAAATACGACCAGTTGTGGTCATATGAGCAGTATGGGGTCATTCCCCCCGTTACATGGGATACCATGCTGGCGGAGCATTTGATTGATTCCGAAGGCCCCAAAGGGCTTAAGATCCTAGGGGCCAAATATCTGCATGTTCCAGACTGGTCAATTAATCTAAGGGACCCGGCTTCAGTGCCACTCTCTGAGCTGCTGGAATATGCGGCCATGGATACAGCTGTTACGGCTGGCATTTATTTCCGTCAGCAGCCCAACATGCGGCTTATGAACGACCTCATGATGCCGGCCAACAGGGCTCTGCTGAAGGCGGAGATTGAAGGCGTAGGCCTGGATTTGGAAGGGGCCAAGGAGCTTCGGTCCGACCTCCAGCGCCAGGATCGGGATATTACAGGGCAGGTGTCCGTGTATGGCCCGGCGGGCACTCCTAGGCAGGTCGGAAAGCTACTGTATGAGACCCTTGGGCTGCCTATATTGGAGCGGACTCCGGCCGGAAGACCCCGAGTGTCAGGCTCGATATTGCGAAGGCTTGATCATCCAGTTGCTGGCATGTTGGCTGATAGAGCCAAAATCCGGAAGGGTATATCTGCTTTCCTGACCCCATGGATTGAGGCTGTGGACCCAGGAGACCCCCGTCTGTACAGCACTTTTCGGCTGGCCGGGACCGCCACTGGGCGTCTGTCTAGTGGCGGGGCCGAGGGAGCCTCTGGGATCAATCTCCAGCAGATTCCGCGGGACCCGAGGTACAAGCGGCTGATCCAGGCCAGACCGGGTTACATTCTTGCTGAGTTGGACTATTCCCAAATTGAGCTTCGTGTTGCTGCTCACCTTTCTGGTGACACCCGGATGCTTGATATCTACCGGACTGGTGGGGACATCCACACCGCGACGGCCAAGGCGGTAACTGGAAAGCAATTTATCGGAAAGTTAGATCGTACCAAGGCAAAAGCTGTTAACTTTGGCTTTTTGTATGGTATGGGGGCGGCTTCGTTTCGGGATTATGCCCGGGACAGCTATGGGGTGGGGTTGTCCGAAGAGGAAGCCATCGAATACCGTAAACGATTCTTTGACCTGTATTCAGGACTCCCAAAGTGGCACCGGAGGGTCAAAGAGGAGGCCCTCAAGAATAGGTATGTTGAAACCTTGTTTGGCAGGATTCGGTATCTGGACGGCGTTCAATACTGGTCGGGCTCTCAAAAAGGTGCGGCCCTGCGCCAGGCGGTGAACACTTCGGTTCAGAGCCTGGCTTCAGATATGATGATTCTAGCTCTTGGAATTATCGACAGGCTAATTGTTGGAAAATATGACGCAAAGATTATCGCCACAGTGCACGATAGTGTTTTATTGGAGATAAAAGAGGAAGGCTCTGAAGATACCGCGAGAAAGGTAAAATACATAATGGAGCATTTGCCGCTGAAACACTTTGGGGTCAAATTGAATGTGCCCCTTGAAGCGGGGTTGTCCATGGGACGCCGTTGGGGCGAGATGGAGGAACTTTGATTAGCCGAGAACTCGGAGCACTCCCGGTAAATGAGGATGGTATTCCGGTAATTACTCAATCTCTGGTCAATTCATGGATGGATTGCCCAGCCAATGTATACTACCGGTACATCCGGGGTCTTTCTCCAAAGAGCCCTCAGGAACATATTATTCGTGGCGTGTGGGTTCATGAATGCCTAGAAGAGTACTACAAGAATGGTAATTGGCGCCCACGTCATGAAAGTTGGGCTCGTAGATCCCCGTCCCAGAAGCTGGCCCAGGAGATTGACCGCACTTTGACCGGGTATGCATTCTATTACCATGAGGATGACATGGAGGTGCTGGCTACGGAATTGCCCTTGGAAGCCAGCCTTCCCTGCGGGTACAAGTTTTATGGCAAACTGGATGCTATTGCCCGGTTCCCGGATGGCCGAAGATTTATTGTGGATCATAAGACCACAAAAAGAATTAAGGCGTTCGAGCAGCAGGTTATTCAGATTCAGGCTCCCATGTATATGTGGCTCTGCGAGCAAAACGGGTTGGAAGTCGATGGTTTCATGTGGAATTATCTGGTGACTCCCGGGCCACAGCTGCCTAAGTTCATCGGTAACGGTGCCCGCCTGGCTGCCCGCCAGCCGCAGACCGACTACCCCACAGCGCTGGAGGCCATCACTCGAGCCCGGGAGCTGTATGGTAGTGGTTTTGTTCCGAACCCACGGCATGACGCCGAAGTTAAAGCAATGCTAGCGTACCACAGTGCGGTTCGTATAGGCGGGGAGCACGCGGAGGCTAGCCAGTTGTATAAGCGACGTTCAGTGCCTCGGTCTGACCAGTGGGTTGAGACCGTTGTCCATAGAGTGGATAAAACTGCTCAGGCTATATGGGCGCAGGATTGGTCGGATGAGGGAGCTGTTCCAGTGTCGCCAAACGCTTACTGGAGTGCGTCGTCAGATTATCTTGACCTGGTCACGGCATACATGATGACAGGAAGTTCTGATATGGTGGCTGCACAGCGGTACACCAAGTCAGACCCAATGGAAAGGTATAAATGAGTAAAATAATCAAAGCAGGGACAGCAAATCTTCGTCCTCCCCGCTATCTGGTTTACGGGCGCAGTAAGCAGGGTAAAACGACCTTTGCCTGTACCGCACCGAATGTTTTGGTTCTCGACCCCGAGTCGGGCACCCGTGAGGGTGTGAACTCCGTGGACATCTACCCAGTCGAGCGCTGGCAGGACTGTGACGAAGCCCTTAAGTTCCTGAGAGGGTCCGACCATGGATACGACTGGATTGCCGTGGACGGGTTGTCCCGAGTCAACCAAATGGCGCTCAAACATGTCATGCGGCTGGGTGAAGAGGCTGACCTTTCCCGCGTGCCCGGAATGGTCCAGCTGAGAGACTACGGCCGGGCCGGGGAGCTGATGAAGGGTTTTTTGTTGTCTCTCCACACGCTGCCCCGTGTGGGTATTGTGTACACGGCTCAAGATCGAATGGAGGCCCCCGACCTCAGTGATGATGACGTCCTTGACGAGGACGCTCAGATTCCAGGGGCACGATATGTCCCTGACCTGCCCAAGTCAGTACGATCCGCGGCCACAGCTCTTGTGGATTGTATCGGCCGTGTGTATTCGGTCACGGTAACCGGGGTCCACCCCAAGACCGGAAAGGAGATTACTCAGAGGCAACATCGTCTTTGGATCGGCCAAGCAGAGCAATATGACACTGGCTACCGATCTGCCTGCAAAGGCATTCCCGACTATCTTCGCAAACCATCGGTGGCTCGTTTGCAAGAGCTGCTGGAAACCGGTAAAACTAACTAACAAAGGAGCAAACAATGGCCAAGATCACTCTCGACTTCTCGAACGCCACTGAGGGTTCTACTTTCTCACCTCGCCGCTTGCCAGAGGGAACCTACCTTGCCACTCTGGCAAAGGTCGAGTCCAAGACCTCAAAGGCCGGCAATTCTATGTTGGTGTACACCATTATTCCGGTGGAACACCCGACCGCGGTTTACCCCTATTATATTGTTCTGGATGAAAAGCAGCTGTGGAAGTTCCGCGCCCTCCTGCTGGCCGCGGGTAAGGAAGTTCCCAAGCGGAGGGTCACTGTTGACCCGGAGTCGATCGTGGGCAAGCAGATTATGATCGACCTCGAGAATGACGAATGGGAGGGCCGTGAAAAAAGCACCGTTGCAGGTGTTTTCAAGCCGTCTCCTGAGGAAACCTCATCGCCCGAAGAGGACGAGGTTGAGTTCGACGTGGACGAGATCTGACCGATATCCATTTATGGCGGGGGCTCTGGCCCCCGCCCTTTCATAGGAGTAAAATGCAGCCAGAGTATAGAATCGTTCAGAACATCAAAAAGCTTATCCGAGCCCGGGGTGGATGGTGTGTGAAAATCCACGGGGGGCCGTATCAGGACGCTGGAACCCCTGACATTTTGGCCTGCTATAAAGGCCGCTTTATCTCTATAGAGGTGAAAACAGCCAGAGGAGTGACACGGCCAGAGCAGCGCGTAGCCAAACAGGCAATCACTGAAGCTGGAGGGTACGCTCTAATTACCCATCTTGTCGGAGCGGTAGCGGATGTCCTCGATGCCATCGACAAGCTTTGAGGTACTGCCCCGAATCTGGGGGGCATCTGAGGGGTATGTCTGGACCCCTTGGATAGAGGCCGGCTCGTGGGATGGGCCAAAAGGCCCCCGATACCATGAAGGACGGGCGTGGCGCTGGCCTGAGCAGGCCGACGATATCCGAGCCCATATAGAGACCCACGCGGATGATGACCAGTATTTTACCCCAGGGGTTTTTTCCGCCCCACGTCGTGTCACTCAGCACGCCATCCCGGTGCCGTGGCTGTGGGCCGACCTCGACCCGGTAGACCCTACCAGGATCGAGGGACTGACCCCCACCATCGCGTGGGAGACCTCTCCCGGCCGCTATCAGTGTGTGTGGGAGATGCCCTATCCGCGTGAAGGGGCCACGGAGCACGGAGGGCCTAATCATCGTTTGACAAACTACCTCGGGGCGGATCCCTCTGGCTGGGATGCCACACAGCTGCTGAGGATCCCCGGCTCAGCCCACACCAAGCGCGGGGCGCAGAGGGGCCGGCTGCTGTGGGCCGATGGGCCGCGGCTGCACTGGCGTCAGACCGTCCGGCTGCCAGAGATACCCACGCGGGACGACGACGCCGCCATGGTAGCCTTGTCGGAAGAGGCGGTCAGGGGGGTCGACCGGGCGGCTGTGTGGGCTCGGGTACGCCCCCTCGTGTCCATGCACACACGTGAGCTGATGGCTCTCCGGGATGCATCTGGGCTGGACCGGTCCGAGGCTCTATGGTCTGTCGAGCGTGACCTGGCGGATGCCGGCTGCTCAGCCCTTGAGATTGCGGCCGTGGTCATGGGCACGGCCCTGGACAAATATCAAGGGCGAGGGGACCATCTCCGGCGTCTGTCCGTTGAAGCAGCTCGGGCAGTGGCCGAAAAGCCCGCAGAGGCGTTGGAGGGTGGGGCTCTGCCCGAGGGCGCGCCCATGTGGGCTTCTGATCTGGCGTCAGTGTATATTCCACGCCCACGGTGGCTGATAGATGGTATCTGGACACGTGGGGGCTGCGGGTTTATTAGCGGCGCTCCAAAATCGTACAAGTCATGGCTGGCTCTTGACGTGGCGGTTGCCGTGGCGACCGGCGTTCCCCTGCTGGGGGCACACCGTGTAGTTGCACCCGGCCCGGTTCTGTATCTGCAGGAGGAAGACTCGTTGGCCACAGCAGTGGATCGTCTTGACCAGATCGTTGAGGGGCGTGCCCCGGGCCACCACTGGGGAGGCTCACTGGATGGGCTGACCTGGTCTCCCCCCCAGCCGCTGCCCATCGATATACAGGCGCACACTGGGGTTGTTTTGTCGGATCCCCGATGGCTCGCATGGCTGGGGGAGCGGGTCCGCACCTATGGCTATCATGCAGTTATCATTGACACTTTGACTACCACAGTCGGGGATGTCGACCTGGACAAGGCTGTGGATCTGCAGACCCGGGTCCTGAGGCCGCTCCGAGAGCTGGCACAGACCTATGACTGCGCGGTGATCATCGTGCACCACAGCCGGAAAAACACCCAGGCTGGTAGGCGCGGGAGCAACATGCTCGGGTCTGTGGCGCTCCATGGCTGGGTGGATTGCGCTCTGTATCTGGACAGGGACGAGGAGTCCGGGGTCATCACTGTGTCCCCGGAGGGGAAGCATGACCCGGCTGAGGGCTGGTCCATGCGTGTGCCCAGGATGTACCGAGACTGGGCCACGGGAGGCCGGCAGGTGTGGGCCCCGGAGATGGTGGACACCGCAGAGGCCCCAGCCGAGCCCCAGGCCGGTAGCAAGGTCACGGGGATAGTACGTAGCATGGGGGGCACGGCCACAGCCACTCAGCTACGCGCGGTCGTGGGTCGTGGGTATACCCGGCAGGTCGCATCTGCCATGGCTAACGGGCTGCTTGTCGAGGCTCCGCCGGGGGTGTTTGCCGTAGTCAAGCCAAAATGAACAGTCTGGGCTGTTCATTTATTGGCGTCTGAGCCAGGGGCAGGGTAATATATAAAACATGAAAAACATTGTTGATCTTGCGGAGTTGCTCCACGACTACGGCCCAAGGTTCTACGGGGTAGAAACCCCTGAGTATGTTGCATCTCAGTGGGCCAGGGCTCTTCCAAAGGCCGACCTTTCTGATTTCCATGAATGGTTCGACCGCGGATTCTGCAATCCCGATGTTGCCGGGGCTCTCTGGGACGCAGGGGTTTTCCCATGGGAAGTCCCCGCCAGTACGGTATACGATCTATGCAATGGGGTTCTTTCTGTTGCACTTTTTCTCAAATCAAGGAGGCAATGATTATGTACGAAAGCTCATCCACCTACTCATGGTGGGACATCGAGGACAGCGTCGGCTCCCTAGCAACACAGGCCGTGGACCGCTGGGAATCCCTCGGTCTCCCCAAAGACTCCACGGAAAACCCTGTGGTACTCCGGGTCTGGGTAACTCAAGAAGAGGGGATTACGTATACCATCACCCTGGAACACGGAGAGCTGGAAGTCTACACTGCGGAGGGGGAAATCAAAATCTCTGGGGCGTCTCCGCAGGTAGCCGCAGCTGTCGAGGAAAGCACGATTTTTGAGAACGCGTTGGATCTTGTCGGAGAAGCCCCAGCAGAAAGACTCGTGGAGGGGCTGCTGCCATGGCTGTGCAGGTAGGAGTGTCTCTGGGGCAAAACCCATTCAAGATCCAAGACACTTTCACGTGGGAGGATTTGTTCCACGCCTGCGGCTCTATGGCGGCGCAGGCTAGACATAGCTGGTTAATAAACAGTGTCTCAACAGGTCCAGAAGTCCATTTCTTTGAGGTTCGTATGAGCGCCTTCAAAGAGCGGGAAAAATTCACAATAGTAGTTTCTGTCATGTTGCTACCATATGATTTTCTCGTATACTCGGACACCTCTAGCCTCCGAGCAGTGAGAGCATATGATCTAGCAGCCCTGGCCATGGGGTATCTTGAAGGTTTGTTCGGTATGCCGCTGGCTGAGAGGATCACACGCCGGTACGGTGGAAAAATTCTAGAGTGGCTAGAGTCCGTGGCCGCTATATACGAACAGGAGGAAACAGAATGAAGCTTACCAAAGTACAAAAGAGGTTCCTTGAGAGCCTGAAGGCCCTGAATGCTACAGGGGTATCCCCCAATGTCATGCAAGTAGCGTCTACTGCTGAAGGTGACTTGTCATGGGGGCAGACCTTGTACCTGTATAAGGTCTGTAACAAGCTGATTGCTCGGGGTCTGGTATGTGACAACGGGGTTGAACGAAAGCACAAATTGCAGGTCACTGAAAACGGCCTGCGGGCCATTGGGGAGGTATGATGAAGAACGTACTAGCTGCGATGTCTGTCATCGTGGGTTTTTTGATCAGCGTTTATGTGTCACTGGTAGGTGAGAGCCCACTCCTGTGGCTGTCGCTGGCGCTGATTTTCGTGGTACCGATGGCCCTGGCCTCATGTGGAGACACCTCAGATAGGTGATCCAGACAGAAATGAACAGTCTAAACTGCTCATTATTTTACGTGGCTGGGGTGGTCTAGTAATATATACATTGTCAGCAAGACAGAGAAAGGAACCAGAAATGACCACCATCACCACCATCGCAGCCGACTACAACATGCAGTCCTACGAACTGGCCGCCTTCCTCGACCTCGGTCGAGGCATCGACTACGAAAAGGAGCTCGACGAAGAGGGGGCGCAAAGCATCATCGAAATCCTCGAATATGACCAGAAGCACAATCACTGAAAAATGAAAAACCCCCGGTCGAGTGACCGGGGGTTTTTTCTACCATCCCAAAAACACCGGGATGTTGACAATCACCCGGCCACCTTCTCTATCCATGGAATGGCACCATACCTCCATGTTTTGGCCATTCTCTGACCTCCCGATATACATGGCCCCCCCATTCGGGGTAATAATCTCTGACAGGGCCCGGTTGTGCCACTCCCCGCCCGGGAAGCTCACCAGCTTCTGTGGCCACTCCGTGGCGACGTCTGTGTCCAGACGAAGATCCAGATGAGCATTACCGGCGCCACAGGCAGAGGTCAGCGTGATCCGCCCCTCCGGATTGTGGTCGCCAGTACCCGATTTCACCCCCGGCTCAAACCGGCCAACCACAGACACCGAGGGACCTGGAGCCTCCGGGACCGTAAAATGCGGGACCAGAGTCCGCTCCTCATTGCGCAGCTCAAAATGATAATCCCGGCCGCGCTTGATATCGGCTGGGCCGATCTGCGGGATTGGCAGCAAATACGAAACCTCCTGACCACCAGCCTCACGCACGACCAGTCGGTCACCATCCACACGCACACCGACCACACCGGACTGATGCGGTGTTGGTGGTACCGGGGGGTCACTACCCTCCTGCCACGACATAATACCTATATCATATGAGTAACCCTCCTCAAGCCGGAGCGGCTCATAGGTTCTCTGGGACACCCCAGTCGACAGCCGGAGAATCCACTCCATGCCGACGGCCAGTTCCACAGCCCCTATGTCCCCACTCGCTGGGACCCGCGTGACAACAGTAGATACCTCGACGGCACCATCCGGGGTCTGCACCAGACGGGACGTAGGTGTGGCCGTCAGCCACCCCCTACTAGGGAGCTTTCCTATGACCTTTCCTGTGTGCATCATGTCTCCTATCTATGGACACAGCGAAGTGGAACAACGGCCCCGGGAACCCGGGGCCGTTGTTGTGTCACTTACCTATCACCGACTCCACAGACCCAATCGACGTACAGATAGATGCCAGAGCTGCCGCCCCTACCACAGACAGAGTTGACCTCCAATCAATGGTGAGCAATCCAGCCTGTGCCACACCGACAACAGCCACCAGCGACTGCGCCGCGGTCTTGACTGCCCGCTCCAAAGCGTTCAACCAAAATACCTTAGTCCACATGGTTCATTTTCCTTTCTCCAGCTCGGACACCCTGTCCGAGATATCCTCAAGCCTCTCTGCCACATGGTGCCCATCCACTGTGGCCCGGCGGCCGGCTTCCAGTATCAGTTCACGCTGCTGGTGCAGCTCCTTGTCCTGCCGCATGGTAGCTATCGTCAAATCCTCAACCGCTGCGGCCAGAACATCTAGCTTGGAAACTGCTGTGTCCACAGCGTCACGGAGGGAACCACCCGAGTTTGGGCGCTGCTCATGCAAAATAGCGCTGGTCTCTCGCGCTGTTTCTGCGTTTTCACGCCTCATATCCAGTATCTCCCCCCGTACCCGCGCCCCCGTATACCACGCTGTGATGACAGCCCCCAGGCCGGCAAGCACCGGCCCGAGGTCCTGCCACCACGGCAGCCAAATCTCAGGAGGCATTATCCTGGGCTGCCAGAAGCTTCTCTAGGGCTGCATCGATACGGTCCATGCGAGCCTCCAGCCGCAGCACACCACTCTTGGCGTCTGCGACCTCCTGTCGCAGAGAAACAGGCCCCTCACGCATGATGTCCCCCGTCTGAGAAACGGCCCTAGCAAGCCGCGCACCGGCATTGTCAGGAGAGTCCCCGAACGTGGCGGCCCACACATGCTGAGCTGCCAGATCCGCAATATATGCAGCCTCATCCGCCGGCGGATTGGCCGCCCTACCCAGCAGATCCGAGGCCTTTCGGCCACCACCGAAACCGGCCGCCCAAACCGCCGAAGCGATCCTATCAATGTCCTCTGGAGTTACCACTTCAACCTCACTTTCTACAGCCCTCCCGGTAGAGGGACCGCTACCATTCTTATGCAGCCACGTGTCTGTGTTGGCCGCGGCACGTTCCACATCCTCCCACGGGAACCTCCCAGAAGTACGATTCAGCAGAGAGACGTGCATATGGTGCTCGTGCCCGCGGTTGGGGCGCCACTCCCATCCATATGTGCGTGAGCAAATACGGCCATGATAGATGACATAGTGGACACGGGGGTCACCAATACAGGCATTCAGGATTCTCTGAATATCAACCCCACGCTCGGTGATGTCCGCCGCCCTGACAACCCCCCTGGAATCCGGGTTGTGCTCACTGACCCCCCCTTGGTGCGCTGTATCGCCGATAGTACCGTCAGAGCTACGGTCCCGATTCGGCCAGACAGCATCAACTTCAGCTATCAGCGTCCTGAGCGCGGGTGCCAAAGTCCAGCCCATGCTTCCTCCTCTTCTTCCCCACTTCAGTGTGGCACCGACTACACCACACGTCCCTATCGCACACATACATGTGTGCACCAACCGCCCCACACGAGGGACAATCAGCCACAAAAATACAGCTGCGAATCATAGTTACTTACCTCATCCACAAAACAACAGCACTTACAGCTGCATACCCACCAGTAAGAGCACCACCAGACGCCAGATAGGCATCGGTAGAGACCGTGAAATACTGGTCCAAACTAGACAAATAAAACGGCCACATAATAGCAGCCGGGACATCCGCCGAGCCCATCATAGACATCATCTGTGGGCTATAATTGGAGCCACACTGCAACCGGCCGTAGCACCATCCCGCGGCCTGATTTGCATCATACCGCGGGGCGATAGTGCCGCCCACCATGACTACTGCCCGTGTGGCCCACGGGGCACATGGCACAGTTGCTACTGATGCAGCACTCCAGCTAGAGGACGGCTGCCACGCGCTGTTGGACGCCTGATAGGACTGTGCATTAATCTGCTCCCGCAAGGCGTCCGGGCCAATCAGGCCCTTCCCAATTTCCAGTGTGCCATCGAAAATAGCTGAACCCGACACATGCAAAGTGCCACGGGTCATTCTGATATCGCCCGAGCCGATGGTAGCTGCGAACTCGGCCATCCTGGACTCGAGCATGTCGACACGGTCAACAAGTGCCCGCAGTCCGGCGTCATCCGCCGGGCGGTCAATAGCCCTAGGATCAATACCCACTAGTAACCCCCTGCAAAATCGGTTTTATCTTCAGTATCTGCCCAGATACCGGGTCCGGATCTGCTACCCAACCCAACAACCGTGCCCTCAAATCTGTATTGACCTCAGGTAGATTAGGATTCCTCAACTCTACATCTATAATATCACCAATTTCAAAATCCCTTGTCGGGATACAATCCTCCAGCAAAACCTCGATAGCATACGAATTCGTACCGTCTTTTTGGGTGTCCATAGCAGAGTTCACGTACCCCTGAATAATGTCGGGGTTTTTCGACCCGGTGTCAGGACCCCACCTCCGCTCCACGCGGAGAAAACCGGCGCCAAGATAAGCCTCGGCCTGTACCGTATACATGTACCGATCATCCCCCTCACGAGTGGCCGTGCCAGTGAAAATCGTGGCGCCTTTTCCATCCGTGTAGTCTTCCGTGCGGGTCCACCCGCCGCGGGCAAGCACACGGCGTACAGAGGAAGACCCGAGACGATCCGACACCAAAGCGGCGAACTCAAGATTACCGTGCTCACCAATCGACCATCTTGTCGTGAACTCACACCCGGCACGAGACGACATGAGGTTCTGCAGACCGGTCAGGCAGGTCATATCCTGATCGTTGGTATATGTCCTATCCCCTGTATGGCCAGGTGCTTCTTCCACGCGGCCAGAAAACTCCTGAGCCAGACGATTCAGGCCGATTTTCCGGGCAATGGTCGTATATGGCAGCTCACGGTACTCCCCGGCCTCGATATAATTTCTTGCCAGCCAGCCCTCAGCGGGTTGGAGGCCTAGCTCAATGGTATCACCAGATCCAAAAATGCGCTTCTCAACCCACCCGGCCCACACCACATAGTAGGCCCCGTGGGACTCGGCCACACCGGCCAGGATTGCCCTCAGAGGCTGCGTGGCGACCTGCCACAGCGGGGGGAGACGGTCACAGACAGGCAGCTTGATCGTAACAGAATCAGCCCTGCCCATGATGTGGGAGATACTCCCGGACACCATAGCGCCCGGAAGTTCCGTAATGGCCCTCCCGGTGCGCTCATATGATATCCACCGAATACCGGGGTTACCCATTGTCCGTAGCCACCCAGTTCACGGCAACCTGCGCGCCAGTCTCCACAAACATGGAAAACTCGGACGCGGTGACATTGAATACTTTGGGTGTATTCCAGCCAACATTGCCAGCCGGTGAGTTGATCGTGGCCACGACAATCGGAGGGTTCCGAAAACGACCCGGCGGAAACGGCACAACCTTGGTGTATGAGTTCGGGCCGCCAACCAACACGCTACCAGCAGCAATCTGCGGAACCTTGGGCATTTCATCCGCATACGCCAAGCGCCTCCACGACGAACCCGTCCACACCAGATAGGAGCCCTGCTTGGTGACAAAAATGGGGGTCCCAACCCGCAGTGCCGACCCGCTCGGAGCATCTGTATTGATTACAGGAATAACTCCGCCAGCAGCCGCTGTATACTCCCTGATGTCTGTCGCAGAAATACCCCCAGCTGAACGGACCCGCAGCTCTGCCAACGGGAGCACCCCGGTAGGCAGTGACGGCGCCTGCGGTGACGGCGACGCCGTACCCTGCACCAAAGTAGCCTCCGCCCCGTACTTACCAGAGGAATCCGCAGACCCATCCAGCACCCTGAGGCCCACAACATCAATACGGTCATACGTGGTGTGCTTGGTGGGGATACTGACGGTATTCGAGGACCCGGAAGAAACCCAATATGATCCATTGGTGCTCAGCGCAGGAGTGATTACCGCGCATCCGGAAGATACCACCGCACTGGACCCGGACACGGACACCGCAAAACCAGACGAAACCCCCGCCCTAACAGCATTGGTGTGCGTATCATGGGTCATGGTATTTCCCACAGCGGCCCGGCGAAAATCCGCTGGCTGGATAGCAACACTATTACCTATCGGAAGAACCGGATCAAAAGCCATTACACAAGCTCCTTTATCGTAATTACCGCAGTGCTGGTTTGATTATACTCCGCCGCCGAGTATCGGACGGTCCAATAGCCGTCACTGAGCGACTCCGGCCACTCCCGGATAGACGGAATAGCGGGGACGTCACCCCCAAGAAGAGCCGACCTCCGCAGCGGGTCCACGACCAGCTTTTCGCCGTACCCCAGCGTAAGGTCGTCCCATGTCAAAATATATGACCGCGACGCCCCGGTAAACAGAAGCGACGGCGATACCACAGGCCCGGATATCTCCGCCACAAGCCGAGCCGCATACGGTACATAAACCGTGGCCTCACCCTGAGTAGTAGTAGTAGCCCAACGCAGCGGAAATACCCACGGAAACACCAATCCGCCGCTCACCTTGTGCAGTCGGAGTTCATGCCGCGCATACCCGCTAGAATCCAGCTGGCCATCGGGCCCCTGACCGCCCCGGAACCACACTGGATCAGACGCGGTCAACTGGGTCTCCCACTTGAAGACCTTTGCGTCATTAGTGAAACTAATCTTCAGCTCACCGCTACGACGCATCACAATGGACTGCCACCCCGCTACGGTCCGCACAGAAAGCCAGCAGTCGCCATTTCTCAGCGTCTTCCTCAGCAACCTGAGGGCTCCCTGGGCGTCCTCAGGAGAGCCCCCTATGTAGTGCCCGGAGATACCCCCGGACATGGCTCCACTGTAGGGGTCAGTCATCCACACACCATCCAGCTGAGCCCGCTGCCCTAATGTGCACACGGGTGCAGGAAGACCCCACATGGACACCTCTGAAGTCACCCATCTGTCACCGTCATTGAGATCCAGACCGCGGACTACCACGCTTCTGGTCACATCAGCCTCCTAAGCGCCTGAGACACCGCTACAGCTGTGGAATACGGGTCAACGTTGTACGTGTTGATTGTGGCACTACCGGAACTAACTGGGGCAGCCGCCAGGGTTGGCCCAGTTCGTTCCGGTATAACGTTTCTAGCAGTTTGAGCAATACCACTAGCCCGGCTCTCCAGATAGTCTTGCTGGCCAGCAATCGAGTCAGCAAAATCCCGTACGATCGCCTCACCGGAATAGGTCACATACCCGCGGCCAGAGAAAGGCCCCCACTTGGCGGGAGAGAACGGCCACAGACCACGAAGCTTAGACATTCCGTCGGAAACCCAACTAGTCAACTTATTCCACGAGTTCTGAATCCCGCGCAGGAATCCATTCACCAGGGCCTCGCCCGAGCGGAGTAGGAAACTGCCCATGTCGCCGAGGGCTCGCATGATGGCCCCGGGGATACCAGACACGAATTCTACCACGTTATTCCATACACCCCTAGCGCCCTCAAGAAATTGGCCGGTCCATTTGACCGCGCCATCCCACAGCTTGGGGCCAAGGTCCGCAATGGCCATGACGATTTTACCAGGCAGCTCTGTGAGCCATTTGACATACCCAAGAAAAGCGTCGACCCCGGCCTTGACAAAGGCACCGAACCACTCAACAGCTTTCAGCCACAAGTCGCCAAGGAAAGCGAGCCCGTCAAGAATCATTCCAGGCAGATTGCCAATGAACTCGCCAAGAAGCTCAAACCCCGCGATAGCCGCGTTCGAGAAATCCTCGGCCCATTTCATTGTGACTATATACTCGACAAAGGCATTGAACCCATCAACAATCTTTTGCCACAAGTCGCCAAGCCACTCACCGAACCCAGCGAAGGCCTGCTTCACACCCTCCCAGCCACTGGCCAGCCAGTCAAGACAGCCCTTCCACACACCATTGAGCCACTGCACCACCGAATCCCAGTTCGTGATGAGCAGGTACAGGGCGGCAGCCAGAAGGCCAATACCCGTCACAATCCACGTGACGGGATTGGCCAACATCGCCGCAGTAGCGGCCCAAATAGCTGCTGTCACCTGATAGATGCCTACGAGGAGCAGCCCGGTCAGCAGGGTTGCCAGAGCCCCAAAAACCCACGTATTCTGCCGCACCCAATCACACAGGGACTGGAAATGTGGGATCAGCTCAGCGACGGTATCACCCAGCCACGTGAAAACAGCAGAACCCAGAGGCTCGAGAGCCTCTAGAGCCCGGTTCTTCAGGAGCTGCCACTGCTCAGCAAAATCCATCGTCTCCTCAGCCAAGCCGAGAATAGAGTCATCCGTGGAGCCGATGGACTTCATCATGTCATCGGCGGACAGAGTACCGTTTTTCATGGCCTCCACAAACTGCTGTGCGCCTCGAGTCCCAAAGATTTTTGACGCCAGGTCTAGGGCAGAGGCCTCATCGCCCTTATTGATGAAACCTTGCATCTCACCCGTGACACGCTTGAAAGCTTCTTTCGGGTCCTCGCCCTTCTTTGCCAGGTTGACAAGGCCTTTACCAAGAGCTGACATGACCGCGCCAGAGTTCAGGCCGGCCTTGTCAAAAGCCCCCACCATTGAGATGGTGTCCTCAAAGCTGAACCCGAGGGTTTTCATCGAGGGGGCAGCCTGCTGGGCCACCTGGGCGAGCTCGTTCATCCCCACACCGGTGGCCTGGGAGACCCGGAACAGGTTGTCCATTGCGGCCGAGACCTCGTCGCCCTTTAATCCAAAAGCTGAAAAGGCCGCGGTGGTTTTGTTGATGTCCACATCCTGCCCCAGCAGACGGCCGGCTTCCAGATATTGGGAGGCGACCTTCTCCAAGGTATCCCCGGAAAGCCCAAGACGAGTATTGAGGTCCGCTACGGTGGAGCCAATCTTGGAGTACTCCTCAGGTACGGACCGGCCAATACGCTTAGCTATATCCACCATACTCTGAAGGGACTCCCCAGAGGCGCCAGTCCCCACCCGAATAGTGTCGTTAACATTGTCAAAAACATTACCGACCTCATAAAGGCCCTTACCGAGGCCTGCCAGCATACCACCGGCCAGAGCTGGGAGGGCCCAGCCTTTCAGCCCCTCGGCGAGACGTTCCGAGAGCTTCTTGCCGCCCTCAGACCCCGCGCTGTCAGCGGCCTCGCCCACAGCGCTTGATATCTCATTTGTGATCTTCTTCTCGGAGCCCTGCATTGATGGGACTAGCTGGAAATAACCAGTAGCCAGCTCTACACTACCCATTCTCCCACCAATCCTCGAAATCCTCCGGAGCTATCGGATCTGCCCCGAACTTCTGAGCCGCGTCATCATTATCCCCCGGCCTTGGCATCGGCTTCGGCTTACGGGCGCTCTTGTCCCCTCCCCGCTGCCAGTTCCCAGCATTGAGAAGGTCCACAACATTGGCCAGCATGTATTCGGTGGCAGCCCACGGGGCACCCAATACCATGGCCAGATGAGACCCAGGTTCGGCCGTGTACACAATGGCTCTGAGGTCAGACCACGTACAGCGGTCTGACCCTACATCTCTGAGCCTCAGGCCCCTGCGGATGAGCTCACCCTCCACAGCCATACGGTGAGCCATCACGATACTCAGGAGCCCGACGATTCCCCCATGGAGATTCCAGAGTGCTCCGCCCACGCCCTCATAAGTTTAGCGGCCTGGGTTTCGTCGATCAACTCCAGAATACCGGGTGAAAACCGTTCCAAAAGCCTTACCTGGGCCTCACCGGCCGCCGCCACATCCTCCGGGTGCGGGTCCTTGCCGCGCTTCTGCGCCTTGGCCAGTGGCTTGGCCACCTCGGCCAGACCCAAACGTACTCCAATTGGCAGCCGATTCATGTTCGGAAGCTCACGTACCCGTTTTTCACCCGGGACCCTGAAACGGAATTTCTCGGACTGGGTGATATCGACCTTACCAAGCTCAAAAATATCACTCATGCCGACACCACCCCGTCGTCCAGAAGAATATAGATAGCGTTACCATGCTTATCTGGGTAGCAGGACAGAGTAACAGGCCATTTGATCGCATCCGTGGCGCTAAAAGTGATTGTATCAGTGGAAGTCACCTGGCCATCCGGCACAAAGATAAGGACACGGGCCTTGCCGTCCTTCATCTTGAAATACCACGACTTGTGCGGCAGCTCATCGGCCTTAACCTTGACCGTGATACGAGTACCTGTGGACGAGGTCGCCTTGGCAACTTCAACATTATCCTCACCAGCAAAGTTCTTGAGACTCATCTCATTGGTCTCGAGCTGAGTCCACTTAAGCTCACCGGAGAAGGTTTCGAGGATCTTCTTGACGATTGTTCCGGACCAGTCCTTGATGTCATTGGTTGAGCGGTCGACGGTCAGCTCAAGACCGTCTTCAGACACATAACCCGCATCCACAGCATCAGACGGAATAGTGTCCCCCGCGTGAGCCGGGACAGTGTCCTGAAGCTTAGTCGACGCTAGAATAGCACCGGTGACAGCCTGGTCAGGCCTGCCCGCAAAAATGTTCAAGTTATTAATTGCCATTTTCATTCCTCCCTAAATGGCGATACCGGCCACATGCAGCCGAATAGCAAAAGAACACCGTGAAATGCCAGTATTAGGGTCTGGATCCGTATACGGAGCCACAACCACCCGGCAATTATGGCACGGATAATTACCTACATATCCGGAGATTGGAAGCTCCTCCAGGAGCTGCAAGACCTTTGCCCCCAGCTGGAAAGCCTCATAATCATCCTGGGGGCTCACCCCCCAGCACGAAACCGATATCTGGTGTACCGACCTCCGGGGGTCCAGAATTTCTCCGCCGGTCGACCGGACAACAACACACGGGGTTTTACCAATACGGTCGGCCTTGCCTGAGACCCGGGCACCGATCTTAGAACTCAGATATCGAATAATTGCGGTCTCGACATCAGGTCTAATAGTCACACTCATGAAAGACTCCCGAAAGCCGTAGTAAGCACCTTGTCAGTTGCCTCCATTTTAGCACCCTTATAAGTTTTCGGCCGTACCGTCACTCGAGCTCGCCGAGCCCCTTCGTACTCCGAGTACTCGAAATCGTCCGGACCGGCCTGGCCCACCATCTGCTCACCCCACGAACGAAGTTTATTCTTCACACCATCACTCTTACGAATGGCGTCAAAAGCCTCATAATGAAATTCAATTTTTACCAAGCCGCCAGCCATATCAATCCGCCCCAACCAAAAACAGGCACGTATGATCCAGAATAGTGCCAGAATTCCACACCTGAGGGTGCGCGTCCACCCGGTACTTGGGGACTGATTCATCAGACCAAATACCGTCATAGACACCCTTATAGCGGGACACAATATCGGATGTTAGGACCACTACCAGGTCCCACCGAAAAACAGACGCTCCCACGGGTGCCCACACCGTATAGGCAACTTTCCCGTCGCCCTGATAAGGGCCCTCCAGGCCGTCCATGAGACCAGGTTGGACCGAACACCCTGGCACAATCCCGCGGGTCGAAACCTTCCCGTACTCCCACTCACCGCGGGGGTTCAGCTTCCGCTCCGGCGCCCCCACGATGATGGTCTGGGTCATATGCGATACAACACTCATGGCCGCTCGCTAAGCGTGTACGGCCCTAGCACGCGACGCACGGGCTCACTGACGACCAGCTGACCCCCCGCAGTCCCGTAGGACGCGGAAATAGAGCCCACAGCCTCCTGAGTCCTACCCAGTGGGCTGGCCCATGACGCCAGCACAATCGACGCTACAGCCGACGCCACAGCCCCCGGCACCTGCTCGTAGCCATGTGTCATAACGACGGTCGCAGCTCCTAGACGACATGGCAGCTCCCGCTTGGTACGTACCATACCCCTGGGGGACCAGCCATCCAGCTCCCATTCCTCGTCTCCGACAGCCACTACAGGCGGAGTGACGAGTCGCAGAGTTGGCAGGACCAGCGTATCACCCCCGTGCGTATCCATGATCACCGCGTGCGTCTCAACACCAGCTATATGCCACCCGCATACGTCACGGACGACATCCGAGGCACGCTGAATCCAGCCCGAGAGTCCCGGGCTGGATTCAGGCACCCGGCCCAGACTGGCTTCTGCCAGCTGGGCCGGGGTGATCAGGCTACTTGCCACGCGGCTTGTCCTCCTTCTCAGGCTCCTCTACCGCATGCTGAGGGGCGACACCGAGACGCTCAGCATCCTCAGAGGACAACTGGATCGTCACCGGATCCCCATGCAGCAGAACTTCGTAGATATCCACGATTCCTCACTTTGACAGATCGATGGCCGCGAAGGCCAGCGGCTGACGCACGGCCAGAAGCTTACGGACCTCAAGCCGGGTTGTGACAATGTCCTTGGTGAAATTGTCCGCATGGCTGGTAGTGGTCTCCACGCGGATACCGCCACGACTGTACAGAGTGGCAGCGCTCTTGAAGGCACCCACAAGGGCAGTGCTGTCCCCCATGGCAGGGGTGACAACCGTGGTCAGGCCCCACAGGTTCGGGTACAGCATCAAACCGTCCTGACCGTACTGACCAGTGAACATGCCGCCACCGTAGTACTGACCGTTCTGGTCTTTCGAAAGGCGCAGCTTCTCAAAAACCGCGGGGCCAATCACAATGGCGTCGGCAGTGTAACCCGAGCTACGACCAATAGCGGAAATACCTTTGAAGATGGCGTCCGCCTCGGTATCAGTCCCCTTAGTCAGAGCCTGCACACCCGAGGTTTTCAGGATACCTTTCATATTGGCACCTGAGCCATCACCATTAATCAGCGCGGACTCCTCGGCGAGCTGAAGCTGGTATACGCCGCGGCCATTGATTTCCGAGACCAGGAAGGCAAAATCCTCCAGCATTTCGTCCGAGTACTGAACAAAACCGCAGATCTTCTTGTAAGAAGAGGTCACCGCGGTGGGATCGCTCATATGGAACTGTGGCTTATCCTCACCCTCCGCCTTGAAGCCAACATCACCCTCAAGTGCGCCCTCTACCAGCCAGGAAACGGCTGCCGTATCGGTAGTGCCCTGAGAGAACAAATCCGCAACCTGCAGGCGACGGCGGGCGGTGACCAGACCCGGAATGAACTCAGTCGACCACGGCATGGCGGATGCCGGATTTTTCTGAATGTCCGTATTGTCCTTGCGGCCCAGCCATTCAGGAGCGGCCACACTCGCGCCGCGCATGCCCTTAATCTGTGCCAGGCGAGAACCAACAGCCTTGACCACGAACTCACCAAGAGTCCGCGCCGCGCTCTCGTCAGAGGTCTTTTCCTCGGCCACGTCAATACCCTTGATGGAATCCACAATGCTCTTGGATTCCAGCAGGCTGTTCAGGGTCTCACGGGCAGCCGCCAGCTCCGCGGCCAGGCCCTTGACCTCGGCCACACGGTCACCGAAACCACCATTCTCGGCCGCCTCGGTAGCAGCCTTCTCGAGTTTCTCATTGAGGCCCTTGATGTGGGCCTGAAGTGCACTAATGTTCACTTTTCCTCCTCAATGCCCAACAGGGCCATAATTTCGGCCACAGGAACGCCCTTATGGCCATCACTGTCAACGATTTCGGGGTCATCCCCATATGCGTCTAGGAGTTCCCCAAGAGCCTCATAGGCCCTTCTAATCAGATCCATATTCTTGGCCGAAATAGCCCGGCCGGCTTTGACCTCGGTAACTTTCGCAGCCGGATTAGCTGGAATCGGCACCACAGAAATTTCATACAGCTCGAGATCCCTCAGCTCGGTGACATCTTTTTCCATCGAGTAATCCAGAACCTGATAACCAAAACTCATCGAGTCGAGCCGGCCGTCTTTCAGTTGTTCATAGACGATACGACCATAAGTGTCACCAGAAAGGTCCAGCTGAGCATCGAACTTCAACCCGTGGTCGTCCTCGGCAAGGGCCAAAACGCGCCCAATATTGGCCTTCGGATCCCCCATGTTGTGACCGTAAAATACCGGCACAACCTTCCCACTCAATCTAATCTTTTCCAGGAAGGAGCTAAATGCCCCCTTTACTACGACATCGCCATAGGAGTCCCTATTGCCGAATACTGAGGCATACCCGGAGATACGCCCCTCATCTTCTTCAGCTGCTTTGACCTGGAGCTCAAAATGCTTTGTTTTCACCAATTCACCACCACTTCGCATTGACAATTAGCCACCTCGGCAGGATCACCGGAGGCTGAATCACCAGGCCACCTGAGACCATTGGAAAACTCATCATCTAAACCTACTGTCTCACCGTTCAAGGCGGCGTGCTCAGCCCTCGGGTTACTACTAGTAGTAACCCAAGTCTTGGTTGCTGCACCATTCTGGCGACCCGCCTCCAGACGGCCCCATGAGTAATCCCACAGCGCCAGACCAAGACCAAATTCCAGGGCCGCTTCATCTCCGTGATCTGGAGCGTCCTGCCAGGCCTTTTCAACACCCTCAGCACGAGCCTCGAGATAGTCCTCGGTCCTATCCGGGTCATAATCCCCACGACCGTGCTCTCGCACCACACCCCGGCCGGCGCGTGACGTAGCACCGAGACTGATGGCCTTCAATCTCTTGGCGCGGCCACGGTCCTTGGTGTCACCCGAGAGCACACCCCTGTACTCCCGGGCGACGCCAGCAACCCAATCTGGGATCCCACCCCCAGATTTACTCCGCACCCCGGAGTCGGAGGGTACGGAATCCTGCGGCGACGCCTGGCCGCCGATCAAAACATTCAGGGGCGTGACAAGATCATCCCCATCGTCCACAGCGCGGAGATTAAGCTTTGCGCGGGCCTCATTAGCGCTCATATATGGCCTGCCCACAGCAGACTGCAGGAACTGCGCCTGCGCCTCAAAGTCTCCTTGCAGCTTTTCCGCCACATTGAATTCGACGTAGGTGCCCTTTTCAGCCCCCATAATTGGGAGCAGCCACGCATTGAAAGCGTGCTCAAGCTGCGCAATAATAGGCCCAAGAGTATCCCCGTAAAGCATTTTACGGAACTCTTTAACATTCGAATAATTAGCGTTATCCAGCACACCAACCATAGTTGGATTAATATGAAAAACACTGGCAACGGTAGTAAACGAAAGCTTGAGGCCCTCAATGTACTGTTGATCCGTAGCTGAATAATCAACGCGATTAAGAGTCATCCCATCCTCGAGGATGGGCGTGCCGCCAGCGTGGGTGCCGCTGCCCGTGTATTTCGCATACCAGTCCTCACGGAAGCTCTCCCGCGCCGAGTCAGACCATCTCGGCGCTCCCACAGGACGCTCCAGAACAGACGATACGCGGCCGCCACGGGCCCACAGCTGGCGGCGATATTTCATAGCTTGAATTTGCTCAGCCAAGACGTCTTTTAGCGCATCAATAGCGGGACTCACGCCAGTCACACTTGACGGGCTGTACCCCTCAATTGCAACGATTTTTTCACGGGGTACGGTGGTGCCCGCGCCGTCTCCCCAACCGATTTTGTACTCCGTAATGCCAAGGGCATCCTTTTTGGACGGCGTAATCCACACCGGCGGGACCCGATAGATCTCCCACCCGTCAGACCCCTCATAGGGGAGCATGAAAGCCCGATCATACAGGGCCAAATCCACAACAACGGCAAAGATCATGTCATACATGGTCATTGTCGGATTGGCCCTATTTCCCGACAACCACGCTCCGAGAGGTGAACTGGTGTCCCGCTCGCGGTCGGTTGCATTCAGTCGCTTGTACGCGTGCAATCCAAGATGCGCGATATTTCGGCCCAGAAATGACACAACTGTGCGGAGGTGCGGTTGAGTTTTGTACATCTGGGATGCAGACATTCCGTTGACATGCCGAAGTGCCTCGTCCAGGTCGTAAGACACCCCACCAATGTACACTGGGGCACCTCGAAACCCGAGGTGCCTTTTCAGCTTATCCAGCCAGCCCACTAAATCGACTCCACTCCTCCGCCCCCCTCGTATTGCGAACTAGCTCTATTGTACATCATTTGGACGTACAACGCCGTGACAAGCGCACTGACCCCATCAATTTTCCCACGGGACCTTTGTTTGTCCGGTTTCACATTACCGGCGGCATCAGTATAAGGCACCAGGCATGAGACCATCCATCGCAGCACGGGGTCCCCGCGGTGGTCTATAAGCGGTGGATCCGCCATCGTCATACGTTTCAGCTCCTTCAAGGGGGATGAAAGCGTCACAGCACCCTGTCGAACCTTTTCCATCACCAAGCCATATTCTGTCAGTTGATTTGTTAGGTGGGTGGAGTTCCATGGGTCGAACCCTACACTAATGATTTTATACTTTTCAGCGTCCTCTTTAATGCGTTTGCGGATAAAATCGTAGTCAGTGACATTACCCGGGGTGACCGTTATCCACCCCCTCCGCACCCATTCACTGGCCGCCAACTCGGTCATGTGGTCCAGACGGTCCAGAGCAGCCTCGGGGAGCCAGTAGTGGCCCCACACGCGCGTCACACCGCCCTCCTGAGGACACGTATACATCAGCGCACAGAGGTCCGACACAGCCGCGAGGTCCATTCCCCCATACACCTCGGCCCCTGCCATATCATCCGGGGTCCAGTCCTCCACGCCGGCCGCACGATCCCAATCTCTGACCGAGATATAAGCCTCTTTTTGGTTGGCCCTAATACCCAGATGCAACCTCTTAAACGTGGCCTCATCGGTTGAATTGGCCCGCGCCTTATCAGCCTGCGCGCGCATAAAATCCGGGCTGGGGGTCTCAGGATAAAGCGGATTGGCCGCGTCCCACACCGCTTCATCATAAATATCGGCGTCATCCGGGGCGGCCCACACCGCGCCGTACATCCTGGGAGCCGGAAAATCACCCCTGGCGGCTCCCTCAATCATAGACCTACGCTTATCGTACGGGGTATGGATACGACCCTCATCCGCTGTTGTGATGATCATGGACAGCGGCTGGAGACGGGCACCAGAACCAGACTCCAGAGCCTCCAATAGAGCCCCGTCCTTGTGGACATGCAGCTCATCACAGATGGAGGCGTGAGGGTTGGTCCCGTGGGCCAGCTCACCACGAGACGACACCACACGGATTACAGACGACGTCCGGGGCTGTCGGATTTCGTTCGTCACCGTTTTCACCCCAGCCCTCTGCAGCAGAGGTGAGTATGTCGCCAAATCGTGCAGAGGTTGGAAACATGCCTTGGCCTGGTCCCTCGACGCGGCGCCAATAATGACCTCGGCACCGCCCTCACCATCACCAAAAGCCATCATCATGGCAATAGCACTAGCCAGTGTCGATTTTGCCCCTTTTCGAGGCATTTCAATAAATGTTTCCCGACGCAATCGAATCCACCGACCGGCCAGCCCGGACCACACCTGCCACCCAAACAGCGGCGCGATAATGTACGCCACTTGAGTGGCTGCCAGCTCCAGCGGCTTACCGGCCCAGCGACCTTTGGTGTGCCTCAGACATCCGATGACCTTCAGAGCCTTGTCCACAGCTGCGGGATCAAATCTGACAGGCTGCCCGTCTACTTCCTCAGGTGGGTTCGGGGTGCGCCACAGGGGCGCTTTTACGCGCCCCTGTATGTCCCGACTCTTGAGATACCATTCAATCTCTTCCTCAAGTAGCGAGGAAAAGTATTTATCCGATGAATGGATTGTATTCTTCATCATCTGACTTCCTACCAACCCGCGACTTCGGGGTCAGCCTCAGCTCCTTCAGGATCGACAACGCAGCGCTCGAATGGAACCTCATTGTACTCTCGGCCGGGTTCTTTGCCAAACGATTATGCCCGCCATCGTGTACGTTCACCGTACCGGCCTCCACGATATCATTGGAGGCCACTCGGATGATATGCAGATGCCGGATAAGCATCTCCAGAGCCCACGAATCAGCAAGGGTCAGATTCCCAACGCTTTCCTCCGAGAGGGTGAACATAAACTGCTTCCAAAGCTCCGCCAATACCGGGCTTTGTTTTATCATAACAGGCATTTCAGGACCGGGAATAGCCTTTTCGATACTTCTACTCTCCGTATTGCTATTTTCATCTATAATTCGCATTTAGCCCCTCACTTAATCGAAAATTCATCCATACTAAATAAGACGTTGCCGTGGTTTAGGTTTCTTTTTTCATTTTCGTGATTTTGACCCCCTTACCCTTGTTGCATAAGTTTTTCTTTTGTGGCAATTCCTACAAAGCGTTTGAATCGCATTTGTGTCCAATAAATCTTCTATTGTTTTCAATGCGCTTTTCCCTTTTATGTGATCAACCTCCGTGCCGACACAACCGCACATTGCACAAAACGGATGCTCTGCAATCCATGCATCACGAACCCGCTTCCACAACCTCTTCCATGCAGATGGAACCTCATCCCACCCAGCTCCACGCCAGCCCTTACGCCGCTCCCTCCGGGCCCGACCCACAGCACAGTCGCACCACTCGGCCCCCCTGCCGGAGGGGAGTAGGGCATGGCAGTGGGGGCATCGGGTGGGGGGGGTCATCGGCACGGGGGGGTCTCCAACCCGGGTAGGGGGTTTTGTACACCTACCGCCCTTTCGGAGAGGGGGCCTTCGTCAAGCCACCTGGTGGCCTGTTCCAGCACCTCCACCAGGCCGAGCTTTCTAGGCAGACATTGTATCACAAGAAGTGGCTCCTCCCCCTCCAAGGCTCTATATGCCACAAACCCGGCCCCGAGTCTTTCGGCGAGTCTCTTCAGCGCCATCTCTTCCTCGGCCGACCCTCCATGCAATGAAAATCTCATACTATGGCCTCCTCACAGTCTTCCCCGAAAACCAGGTCATTAACCCAATCCTCGACCCGGGCCATATCGCATGTCCTGTCAATTTCCCGGCCACCGCTGAACGCGATGAGCACCGGGTCGCAGTCAAGCTCAAGCCAACTGAAATCGCACCCATCAATGTCTGTTGCCATGTAGGCAGCCACATATGTCTTCGGGTCATACCGCCCGTACAACACAAATTTCATGACAGCGCCTCCAATACTTTCTTCCGTGTGCCCGGTCCCCATTGAGTCACCCTGAGCTTCAGCTCACCATCGACGATGACGTCCATTGTAGGAACACTTTGAATTTCATCAATGAACCCGTCACTCAGGTCAACTTTAGTCAACGCCACATCCCATTCCGTGGCCCACACCAGGACCTTGGGCCAATACATTTTACACGGGCCGCACCATTCGGCTGAGTAGTAGACAAATTTTATCACACAGATCCCCTAATAATTTCCTTGAATTCAGAAAAGCTATTTCCGAAATCTCTGGCCCTAACACGCGCCCCATAGTCTTTCCTCACCCACAACTGGGTTTTATCATTCCGTGACAAGGAGCAGCTGCGGCCCTACTCTCGGCACAACGCATCTACCCAGCCACATACCTGATCGTTCAAATCCGTGGTATGATAAATAAAATCAACCATTCTTAATTTCCTCAATAGCATTTAGAAGATTCTGCTCATGCTCCGACGCACTTATCCACTCCGTCTCCACGATACACAAATTGCGGCCCTTGTGAGACAGAACAGCTTTTTCCACCGAATAGAGCCCGGGTTTCTGCACCGTAACAGTCACGCCACCCAGCTCCTGGGCGACTTTGAGCCCTGCCATGACATATTTACTCATCATGTTGGCGGATACATAATACAGATCAATCATCGCAAACTCCTAAGCCAATTTACCCATTCCCGGGAATTCCTGTGTTCGCAGGTCTCCCCTATTTTATAACCACCCACATAGACGGTTACCACATACTCACTTCCTCCCCTGAAAACCAGCTCGGCCCCGACAACATCGGCCGCCGCCCACAATGCCATTTCTCTCTCACCATGAACATTAATTAGCATTCTCCAGCCCAATCATTTTGACTCTTCTAAAATCTTGTACACCTTTGCGTACTCCTCGAGGAGCTCATTGAGATTGCTGAAAAACCCCACAATCTCAATTGAAACTCGTGGGACATCTGACCACCCTTCCACACGCCAACGGCGGAAATTGGCCCATGCGGTGCTACGGAACTTCTCCCCGTTCGCCCTTTCCATGACAGCGGGAAGGGCATACATGGCCTCCACACGACTCTCACTGACCATGATCTAGAAAAGCGCGTCCTGGCTGTGACTGACCGTCCGCCACGCGGCATCCTGGCCGGTGTAAAAAACGGCGTCCCACACACCGAGCTTCGCCACCCAATCCGAGGAGAAAGCCCCCAAATCGGGAAATACCCGGCAGGCGATAGACTTCAGAGCCGACTCATTGTTGAACACGACTTTACCTTTCAGTGAATCCCAAAGAACTTACGAATCTTGTTGGTAACCGCCGGGACTGCAGTCAGGCCGTTGACCTTGAAGGTCCTAGTCTCGTCACCATTGGAGACTTCCACACGGTGGCCATTGACCTCGATGGACCAGCAGGGGGACCCATTGTCCACCACCAGAATCTGAGCGGCGGCCGCGTTTTCACGGAGATGAGCTTCCAGCGAACCGACCCGAGCCACCCAGCTGGTGGAGAACGCCTTCATGGTGGGGAACACGTAGTGGGCGACGATCACGGCGAGTTGTTTGTTTTCAAGCATGAATCAATCATGCCATACCCCCCGGCCGATGTAAAAAACCGATCAATCCAAACTGTTCACTTCCCCCGCGGCCGGGGTCCCTCGAGAGTGGGCCGCCGCGGTAGCGGCGGCCCCACTATTGGGGGTGGCC
>ERZ773099.467-NODE-467-length-34823-cov-8.891912_pt1 | contig 34823 bp, 23 predicted proteins | sample MGYA00511120_ERZ773099 | MGnify/ENA primary metagenome ERZ773099 (study PRJEB29015, sample SAMEA2738012) | human oral metagenome | biome: human oral; feature: human-associated habitat; material: dental | place: China | collected 2104 ... | reverse complement strand
TGGAGACGATTGTTCCCCCTCCCACTTCTACTGATCTTCCCGCCGATGAGAGCGTTCGTTTCCACATCTCTCAGATCACGATTGAGAACCGGACGGAGCGGTTTCACTTTCTCGAACGCATCGCTCGTCCCTACAAGGATAAGGATCTGTCGCTCAGCGACATCAACAAGCTCATCCATGCGATGAATCAGTCTCTCATGGCTCGTGGGTTTTCCACGAGCCGTGTTGTTGTGCCGGAACAGAATCTCTCATCCGGAGAGCTCCGTCTCGTCCTCCAGCTCGGCTATATCAATGCCGTGCATTTCGCAGAGGAGAGCGATACGCTCTACTGGAAGAATCTCTTTCCTTGGAAGAAGCGGAGGCGGAAACGTGTCCGTCAACCGCGAATTAAGAGCCTTGGGAAGCAGCTTGACCTTGTTGCGGTAAACTAAAAAGGAGGCCTCCATGCTCAAACTCCGGGACATCTCCCTCAAACATCGCATCCTCATGACAAACATCCTCATGATCGCCCTGCCCGTCGGCTTCCTCCTCCTGCTCGGCGGTCTCCTCTTTGCGGGGCTTAAAACGACGGGCACGATACGGGAAGCCGAGCTCGCGCTCCTTTGGCAGGAAAAGCGAGAGGCTCTTTCCATCCAATTTGCAGCCAGCTCCCTCAAGGCCAAGGCCGACCGCGGCAAGAAAGTGCGCGATATGGAAGAGGACTGCCGCGCCCTTGAAGCATGGGGCATCAAGAGCCTCATCGAGAAAAACGGCGAGATCGTCTATGTGTCGCCGGGAACGCATCCCGACGACATCATCGCGGCTGCAAGAGAACGCGCCGCCGCTCCCGGGCCCTTCCTCATCTGGGATGAGCGCGGCTTCACCATGCTCTACCATGCCCCGAAAACGCGCACCGCCCTCCTCGCGCACGGCGCAGCGCCGTTCCTCGGGCACGGGCACAAAGAAGAGGACGACATGCACGATGCCCTTGAAATCCTCACCTACATCTTTCTCGGCGGCATGGCCGTTGTCATCATCCTCCTCGGGCGCTACCTCGCCCGCCTGCTCTCCGAGCAGATCATCGCACCGCTTGAGGAAATCAGCCGCGCCGCCGACGGGATTCGGGGCGGCGACCTCGACGCCTCGCCCGCTGTCGACACACGCGACGAAATCGGCGCACTCGCCCGCTCCTTCGACTACATGCGCCGTTCGCTCAAGGAGGCAAAAGCGCGGCGCGAAAAATACGACGAGAACCGCAAGGAACTCATCGCGGGCATCTCGCACGACCTTGCGACGCCCCTGACCGCCATCAAGGGCTACGCGAGCGGCATCCTCGACGGCATCGCCAAGAGTCCCGAGAAGGAACGGCGCTATGTCGAGCAGATCCACCGCAGCGCCTGCCTGATGGAAAACATGGTGGAGAACCTCTTCCTCTTCTCCAAGCTCGACCTCAAGAAGATCCCCTTTCATCTTGAAACCGTCTCGCTCCGCGACTACCTCGCCGACTTCACGGCGGAGCGGCGCGATCTCTTCGCGGCACGCGGCCTTTCCATCGCCTTTTCCTCCGACGGCCGCACATGTTCCGCCGCCATCGACCGCACGCAGTTTCCGCGCGTCCTTCTGAACTTCATGGAAAACAGCCTCAAATACCGCCGCGAGGCGAGCCCGGCGTCGCTCGCCATCCGTGCCGAGGAAAGCGGCGACGCCGTTCTTCTCACCTTCACCGACAACGGGCAGGGCGTGCCGCCCGAATCCTTGGACAAGCTCTTCGACAGCTTCTACCGCACGGACAAGGCGCGCACGGACACGGGCAAGGGCAGCGGCCTCGGGCTTGCCATCGCACGCGAAATCGTCACGGCCTGCCACGGCAGGATATGGGCCGAGACCAATCCCGCCGGCGGCCTCATCCTAAAGATCTCCCTGCCGCGCGCCGAAGAAAACAGCATCCCTCCGGCGACATCTGCCGCACCGGAGAATCCCGCCGAAAGGAAGGTTTGAGCCATGAAACGCATCTTGATCATCGAAGACGATACGGCCATTTCCGAGCTTGAGCGCGACTACCTCGAAGCGAACGGCTTTTCCGCCGAAATCATCGCCGACGGCACTAAGGGCGCGGAGAAGGCTCTCGCTGAGGACTTCGACCTCATCCTGCTCGACCTCATGCTGCCCGGTCTCGACGGTTTCGCCGTCTGCCGTGCCGTCCGACGGGAAAAGGACACGCCGATCCTCATGGTTTCGGCACGACAGGAAGAAATCGACAAGATCCGCGGCCTCGGCCTCGGTGCGGACGACTACATCATCAAGCCCTTCAGCCCCAACGAGCTCGTCGCCCGCGTCAAGGCGCATATCGCCCGCTACGAACGCCTGACAAGGCGAACCTCTGCCGCCGAAGACCATGACTCCATCCTCACAGGCGAGCTCGAAGTCCAGCCCGAAGCGCGCCGCATATTCAGCGGCGGCAAAGAAGTCAGCCTCACACGCCGCGAATTCGACCTCCTGCTCTTCTTCGTCCAAAATCCCGGCATCACCTTCAGCAAGGACAAGCTCTTCGAGCGCATCTGGGGCCTCGACGCCCTCGGCGACACCGCCACCGTCATGGTCCACATCAACCGCATCCGCGAAAAAATCGAGCCCCGCCCCGCCGAGCCCATCTACATCGAAACCGTCTGGGGCGTCGGCTACCGCTTCCGCAGCAAAGGGCATAAATAAGCACACGAAAAAAAACCACAGCATATAGAACACGGATTCCTCTATCGTGCAGGCTTCGCCTTTCTATTGTTCTCCGTTTATGACAGCTCTGAGATTTGTCCTTTTTGCCGCAGCTGCCAACTTTTCAAAGAAATCCTCATCATAATCTACTTTTGACCAACAGACGGGATCAATCCACCCTTTCCAATAAAGAGGAATCATATTGCCTGTACGTGTATCATAGATTCCGGTGTCAAAGTGCCAAACACGCTCTTTACGGAGAAAATCCATCGCATAGAATCCAGGAAAATACGCATGACCCACCACGGAGCTTTCGCTAAATAATATTCCGTTGGCTGCGTTTCCGTAAAGATCCCAACAGGTTGAACTTAGGAACCAGGATCTGTACAGCTCAAACAACACATCTCCCTGCAAATTGACAACAACAGCATAATCCGGGTTGCTGCTCCAGAGCAAAAGACTTTTATCCTCTTCATACCAGCCCTTTAGGAGTTTTGCTGTTCCAACCGGCAAAGGAAATAGAGGCTCCTCACCTTCGTCGTTTATAAATACCACCACAGGATCGCCCGATCGAATACAGATGAGGCCATCCTTGTATTGGATGGGAGTTCCATCCCTTTGACCGGTAGAGTCCCCGAAACCTCGCAGATTTAAATCGACAGGGAGTTTTTTTGCCAATCCACCTTCTTTGGGAATGAAATACACTTTATCCGGCATCCCATGAATTCCTGAGTTGAATCCTGATCTGAAAGTAAGGTAGAATTTGTCTGCGTATACATATAGACGAAAAACATACAGTTCAGATATGTCATCCTGCCATATGATGGGGATTTCCTGCAGCCCCTCTTCTGTCAGACGCATAATCCGGACCGCCGGCAAAGAAAGGTCTTTTGATGGTTCCCATACGGTCAAGACAAAATATAAACCTTCATCCGTGAGTGCAGAAGCACGCATGCGATATTCTCGGGGAAGTGTCTCAGAAAATCCAATTGCAGTTTCATTTTCCAAATGGTTGGGATCTTTAGCAACAAAGCAAGGGGGCAAATCCTGGGGCCAATATAGTCCCCCGTACTGCCCAATAAGAGTGCCGGAAAATCTTGTTTTCTTCGCCTCATATTGAAATATTGTTCTTCCCAAGCAAAAGAGTATATAGAGGGAGATACAGGCGATACATAATTTTTTGTGCTTTCTCCAGAACGCATTCATTCGGGGATCGCCTCCCAATCGTTTTTCTCTACAACAATGCCTTCCCCATGATGTACGGCAATGTCATCGTTCAGGGCAATCATCAGTCGAGCGGGACTGATTTCACCGTTTATGTCGATTAGAGTTTCAAATGCCGCTGAACCTACAGGCGCTGAAGAACCTAGGAGAATAGCACGCAGTGTAGTGGTTGTACAGTTATTGGAAATGAGATGGTAATCATACGGATTCGCATTCCTGTAATATTGGGTATTTTAAAGGTTCAAAGCGCCGCGCGAATCTCGCGCAGTTTTGCTGTCGGGAGGCCGCCGGCGAGGGCGGCGCGGTGGCCTTCGTAGTAGCCTTCCGCTTGCCGGCGCACATGCTTCACGGCGCGGCGGAAGACTTCGCGGCTGCCCTCTTCGCTGCGCTCTTTGAGGCGTGCGCCTTCTTTTTCGAGATGAGCGGCGACCATGGGGCGCAGTTTTTCTTTGAGAGCCTCGGCCATTTCCTTACTGCCGCCCTTTTCGAAGAAATGTGCGGGATTCTTGAAAAGGGCGAGCTCTTTCTGAAATTCACGCGCTTCGATATCACGGAAGGCTGTCTGGAAGGACAGCTCCATTTCAAAATCCACGCTTTCCGCCGTGAGGGAAAAACCGCGCTCGTCCTCGGCGAGCCGTGCGCCGAGGGATTGCTGCAGCTCCTTGCCGCATTTGGCCAGGAAGCGCTCGAGGCGCACGGAGGTCGCGCGCATTTCCTGCGCGATGTCGAAGCCAATGGCAGCGAGAAGCTCCTCCATGGCTTTTTTGAGGCTCGCCTTGCCGTGTTCCCTGCCGATGGTCGCAGCGTTGAAGCTCCGGCGAAACATATCTTCGTAGCGCAGGAAGATGCGCTCTTCCACATAGTAAAGAAGCTCCGCCTGCTCCTGCGCCACACGCTTTTCGATGGGGACGGGCGACTGGCTTTCCAGCAGTTCCCTGGCCTTCCCTGCGTTTTCTTCGAGTTTTTCGCGCCGCAGCGCTTTTTGCTCCGCACTTTCCTCGCTTTCTTCGATGAGCGTGTCGAGCATCGTTTTCGTGCGCTCGTAATCGCCCTGTGCCGCACGCAGGGCAAGACCTGCGAGGTCATGAAAGACGAAGCGGTAGAAGGCCGTCTCGAACTCCGTGCCGCGATAGCTGCCGCCGAGTTTTTCCCGGAGAACCGCAAGGCTCGACACCGCGTGGAGACGCGGCTTCGTTATGCCAAATCCCTGCAGGTTCCGGCGCACATAGGCGAGCACGGCCTCGGCGTCCTCCTCGCTCTCGGCAAGGTCGATGGCGTTGACGATGAAGAACATCTTGTCCATCTCGAAGGCGTCCTTGACGCGCCCGAGCTGCACGAGAAATTCGCTGTCCGCATGGGAGAAGGCATGGTTGTAATAGGTGACGAAAAGAATCGCGTCGGACTGGCGGATGAAGCGGAAGGACAAGTCGGTATGGCGCGCGTTGATCGAGTCCGCGCCCGGCGTATCGACGAGCGTGATGCCTTTGCGCGTCAAGGCGCAGTCCGAATAGATCTCGATTTCCTCGATGAAGCAGGCCTTCTCTTCCGTGACGGCATAATCAGCGAATTCCGCCAAGCCGCAGGAGAGCGTCGTGCCCGCCCGTCCCTCGAACGCCGCGCGTCCCTTGTCGTAGGCGCGCAAAAACGCCTGCTGCTGGCGCAGCTCGCTTTCCAGCGCCAGCGCTTCGGCGACGAGCCCGGGCGCTTCGGCGAGATTCGCCGTCTCGCGTCCGAAGGGCTTGAGGGCGCGGTTCAAATCGGCCAGCAGCATGGCCTCGTCCTTGATGTGCACGCGCACGGTTCCATGCGGCCGCTCTTTTGTGACGGGGAGGATTTTCTGTATGACGGCGGTCGTCGGATTTGGTGACACCGGCAGGAGATTTTCGCCCAAGAGCGCGTTGGCAAAGGACGACTTGCCCGCGCTGAACGCGCCGAAGAGCGTCACGAGATAGCCCCGGTTCTCCAGGCGCACCGCGCGTGCAGCCAGCTCATCGGCGAGGCGCTGCAGTCCCGGCACAGGCGCGACGAGTTCGCCCGCCTGCCGCAGCCGCGGCACCCAGCCCGCCAGCTCCGCGCGTGCGGCGTCGGCAGCAGCGTCGGCTGTGCCGGCGGCATCGGCTCCCTGCGCCCCGGCAGCATCGCCGGTCTCGACGCCTGCCGCCGCGCTTGCTGCACGGGGCGCAGCGGCCGGGGCGGCCTCTTCCGCTATGCGCTCCGCCGCCTCCGCTGTCGGCGTCCCATCGCCGGCGACGATCTCCACCGCAGGCACGCTGAGGCGAAACAGCTCATCCCCGCTGCAGTCCCTTTCCTCCTCCGCCGCGAGCATGGCTGCCAGCTCTTTTTCCTTCGCCTTGACGCGCTTTCGCGCCGCATGTTCGGCCGAAAGAGCCGCAACCTCCTCCTTCATCCCTTGCAGCTCCTGCCCGATGGCGGCAAGCCTTTCCCCGCTGCGCTCCGCAATCTGCGCAAAAAGCCCGTCGGCGACAGGAGCCAGCCGCAAACGCGCACACTCCTTGACCGCCTTCTCCAGCGACGCGGTATAGTTCAGCACATAGCTGCCGTCGTAGGACGTATCCGCGCCCTCCTTCCGGCAGGCTTCGAGCACATCCTGCGCAGGGAGCGCCGTGAAGCCCTCGGCAGCGGCAGCAACGACCTCCGGGGCTATATGGCTGTCACGCGCAAAATCCTTGAGGTACGTCGCCACATGCCAATCGACCTGCAGCCGCACCTTCTCTTCCAGCGCCTGCCAAAGACGGCTGCGCCTAGCTTCCTTTTCGGCCGCCGTCTTCCTGCCGCGCCCGAAGAAGCCCACCTTGAACGTCGGCGCGGACGCTTCCAGGTAAAGCCGGGCCAGCTCGCGCACCTCGTAAGGCATCATATAGGCGTTGGCCAGGATTTTCTCGAACCCTTCCTGAAACGCAGGGCGGCCGTCGCTTCGAAGAAGCGCCGCTTCCTTTTCCAGTGCGCGGCTGCCCGCCCAAAGCGCCTCGCGCTCCGCCGCCGAAAGCCTCTCCAGCACGGCGAGAGAAGGAGCCAGCTCCTTCTCCTCTGCTTTCGCCGCCTGCTGCACGACGTCGGCGCAAATCTTCTCGAGCGAGCGCGCGATGGATTCCGCGAGAGCCGCCGCGCGGCCGGCAATCGCGTCCTGCAGATAGGCCTGCAGCGCCTTGAAATCGTTATGCGCGTGCGCCTCTTCCTTCATCGAGGTGAAGAATATCTTTTCCGGCTGCACGCCCCATGCCGCAAAAGCGTCCTCTACGCCGCGCGCAAAAGTCTCGAAGGAAAGCTCTTCCTCGCGGTGCTTATCGATCTGGTTCACGACGAGCACGACGCGCTTCTTCGCTTCCGTCAGCGATTTCGTGAAAAGAAAGCTCTCCTCCGACTGGACATGATTGTAATCCATGACATAGAAAATGAGATCCGCCAGATGTATGGCCTCCTCCGTCGCGAGGCGGTGCGCCGCATCCGTCGAATCAATGCCCGGCGTGTCCATCAGGACGACGCCCTCGGGCAGGGCCGCCGTCCGGGTGGAAATCTCGATGCTCTCGATCGCCGTGCCGTCGCGGCAGAACGATTTCACGAGATCATAGTCGTAGGGCGCCAAATAACGGCGCGGCTTTCCCTCGCGAAACCGCGCCTCGGCGTACTCCTCGCCCCGCCGCAGCAGCACGAGGTTCGCGCTCGTCGGAATTGGGCTTGACGGCAGGAGCATCGCCCCCAAAAGACGGTTGATCATGCGGGACTTGCCCGCCGAAAAATGGCCGCAAAAAGCCATGCCGAACTCGCCCTTGACGAGCTTCTGCGCGAGCTGGCGCACCTTATGGGCACTCGCCGCATCCCCGCTGCTCTCAAAATACCCATGCAGACGGCGCAGCCGATTCTGCAGGACAACGGTATCCTTTTCCATACATCTCCCCCCGAGGCTCCTTCTTTCCTTCCATTATCATACCACGAACGGCCGCCGCTTTCCATCGTTTCCCATCCTGGTGCAGACCGCGCCGCGACCTGCATTGACAACGGCGCAGGCATGTCCTATGATGAAGAGCGTCACATACCGCCAAAGGGAGGAAATGAACCATGCGACAAAAAGACCGCGAAATAACGGAAGAAAAAGAGCTGCTGGAAATCATGCAGAAATGCGATGTCTGCCGGCTGGCTTTCAACAACGGCGACTACCCCTATATCCTGCCCGTGAATTTCGGCGTCGGCAGGAAGGACGGCAAGCTTCGCCTCTACTTTCACAGCGCGCTCGAAGGAGCCAAAATCGCCATCATGGAAAAGGACAGCCGCGCCTCCTTCGAAATGGACTGCGAGCATCGCCTGCAATACTTTCCCGAGCAAGGTTACTGCACGATGTCTTATGAAAGCGTGATCGGCAAAGGGCGCGTCCGGATCCTCTCCGAAGAGGAGAAGCAAGCGGCGCTGGAAATCCTCATGGACCACTACCATCCGGGAAAGCACGCCTATTTCAACCCCGCCGCCGTGCCGCGCACCCTCGTCTACGCGCTCACCGTCGAGGAGATGACGGGCAAGCGCAAACGGATTAAAAAATTCTAGCCCATTCATAGCTTTCTTGCATTGACAACGCAACCATAACGGTGCTAATATGAACATGTATTGTTTTGAGGAATGAAATCATATATGATATTTATGATTTCATTCCTCTGAAACATCAACGGCATGATCCGTTGACTTCTATCATGATGAAGAGGTGTTCATTTTGAAAAAAACAAAAATCCTGTCCGCGCTGATCGGCGCCGCCATGCTCACCACTGCCGTCCCCGCCGCCGCCCATGGCGTCTGGTTCGCGCCGCGTCTGGACCAGACCCAGCTCGTCCTCGGCGAAGGCTACAAGGACAATGCCTATGACCCGAAGGATGTCACGATGGTGATCGGCTTCGACAAAAACTATAAGCAGGTTCCTATCGATATCATCGACGGCGGCAATCACATCACGATCAATCCGTCGTCCAATGTTTCCGCCGCTGTCGTCTATTTTGACTACGGCTATTGGTCGAAAGGTCCGGACGGCAAATACGTCAACAAGCCGATGAACCAGGTGCCCGGCTCGACCATAGGCACACATGCCATCAAGTACAGCGTCAATTACCTGAAAGGCGTCAACAAAGTGGCTCCTCTGCCGGATCTGCCGTACCAGATCGTTCCCCTGAAGGATCCCACCAAGCTCAACGTCGGCGATTATCTGCCCATACAGGTGCTCCACAACGGCAAGCCGATGCCGTATGCCGAAATCATTCCCGATGTCGTCAACCACCACACCGTGATGATGAAGACGGACAAAGACGGCAAGGCTAACGTTCTCGTCGCCAACGGCAGCATCAATGTCATCGGCCTCGAACTCGCGGAGGACTATCCGCAGTCCGACGGCAAGGCGACGCGCGACAAGATCTTCAGCAGCCTAAGCTTCATGGTTTACCCGCCGGAAGAAGATTAATCCGCTGCAGACGCTGTTCGCCGCCGCGCTTCCAATGATCGGGGCCGCCTTTGAAACGTCTGCCTTGATCTGATGCGATGTTCGGCATGAACGCGGGATTTCACAAACCGAAGCCCGTCCGTTCCCTTGAATATCGGCCAAATCTCCGCTTCACTCGAAGAGGGATTTCGGCCGCAGGGGAACGGGCGGGCTTTTTCGTCTGTCCGAAAAGGAGCTTTGGACCTCGCCCCTGCCATGCTGCGAAGGATGCTGCTCCTCCCTTTCCTTCCGCTCAATAGGTTTCTCTAAAAACGAAAAATATCAAGATATAGCTTAAAAACAGAAGCGCAACGACTATATATGGTTATTTTGCCGAAAATCGACGATTTCCTTGTTTGCCTGACCGATACTTTTTATCTTATAATATGTGCTAGTGTTTTGATAAAAATATACATCCCTGCACTTAGGAGGCACGACTTTGGAAAAATGGTATGACACAGAAATCGGCAGGAACATCCTGCAGGCAAAATATTATCATGCGGGAGAGACAGAGCCGCACGAATTCATCGAGCGCGTAGCGGGCATCTTCTCGCCGGAAATACGCGAAAAGATGACGGGCTATCTCGAAGCGGGCGCCGTCTGTCCCGCGGGACGCACGCTCTACGCGGCAGGCGCAAAGGGCAAGTTCAAGAGCAGCCTGTCGAACTGCTACATCATGCCGTCGCCGACAGACGACATCGAGTCCATCTTCACCGTCAACCAGCAGATCGCCAAGATCTTCTCCTACGGCGGCGGCATCGGCGTCAACATCAGCGGCCTGCGCCCCAAGGACAGTCGCGTGAACAACGTCGCGCGCAGCTCGACGGGCGCTGTATCCTTCCTCAAGATCTTCAACACGACGGGCGAAGTCATCAGCCAGAACGGCAGACGCGGCGCGATGCTCGTCGCGCTCGACTCGGAGCACCCCGACATCTACGAATTCCTGCACATGAAGCAAGAAAACGAGAAACTCGCCTCGATGAACCTCTCGATCCTCTTCTCCGACGCCTTCATGCAGGCCGTCATCGACGATGCCGAATACGAGCTGACCTTCGATGTCGAGGCGACGGGCGAAAAGATCCGCCGGAAGATCCGCGCCACCGAATTCTTCGATGAATACTGTCAGACGCAGTGGGATTGGGGCGATCCCGGCGCGCTCTTCAAGGACAGGCTCAACGACTACACGCTGCTCTCGGGCTACGACGAATACAAGATCGAGGTCACGAACCCCTGCGGCGAGTTCGGCGGCAATGCCTACAACTCATGCAACCTCATGAGCCTCAACCTCTATTCCTTCATCGAGGACAAGTTCGGCGATGCACCGCATCTTGCAGAAGAGGAGTTCCGCGCCGCTGTCCGGACGGCGGTTCGCGCGCTCGACGAAGTGCTCGACTACGGCTTCGACACGCAGCCTTTGGAAGAGAACCGTCAGTGCATCCGCGATTGGCGCAGCGTCGGACTCGGGCTCTTCGGCGTCGCCGACGCCTTCGTCGCCATGAAGCTCGCCTACGGAAGCCGCGAGAGCTGCGACTTCATCCAAGGCGTGCTGCGCACCATGTTCACGGAAGCCGCACGCACTTCCGCCGCTCTCGCGAAAGAAAAGGGCGCCTTCGGCAAATACGACTGGGAAAAGACGAAGAAATCGCCGCTCATCCAACGTCTCGCCGAGGAAGCGCCCGAGGTCTACGCCGAGATCAAAGAGTACGGCCTTAGAAACGGCACGCTTCTTTCCATCGCGCCGACGGGCACGATCTCGCTCCTCATGGGCGTATTCTCGGGCGGCTGCGAGCCGCTCTATCAGATCAGCTACGAGCGCACGACCCACAAGATGGAGGAAAAAAGCGGCTCCTTCCGCGTCTACGCACACTCCGTCAGCGATCTGCTCGACTATCACAAGCTGCCGCACGATCTCACGAACGAGGACATCAAGAAGCGTTTCCCGTGGGTCATAGAGAGCCACGACGTGCCCTACCTGCACCGCGTCGAACTGCAGGCCGCCATGCAGAAGTACGTCGACAACTCCATCTCCTCGACGGTGAACTTGAAGCATGCGGCGACACCCGCCGACATCAAGAACATCTACCTCGCAGCATGGAAATCGCGCTGCAAGGGCATCACGGTCTTCCGCGACGGCTGCAAGCGCGGCAACATCCTCGGCGTCAAGGAAGCCGCCGAGCAGGAAATCGCCTACGACACCGTGCGTCCGCGCCGCCGCGACAACATCGCGCGGCTCGAAGGCGTGACACTCCTTCGTCATACGTCATGCGTCGACAAGATGTACATCACGGTCAACAAGACCTCCGACGGCGACGTCTTCGAGCTGTTCACGAACACCTCGGGCGGCTGCCAGTCGAACATCGCAACGATCACGCGCCTGACCTCTCTCGCTCTGCGCTCGGGCGTGCGCGTCAAGGACATCATCAAGCAGCTGACCGTCAGCCGCTGCTCCGCCTGCCAGGCCATGATCCGCGGCGGCCGCCGGGACATCTCGCTCTCGTGCGGCAGCGCCATCGGCACGGCGCTGGCCGAAATCTACAACGAATGCAGGAAGGACGAGGCCGACAAATACAAAGACAAGAGCGACGACAAAGCCATCAACAAACAATGCCCCGAATGCAAGCGCCACACCCTGCGCCCCGAAGGAAACTGCGTGACCTGCACCTACTGCGGCTGGTCGAAATGTGAATAAACCTTTTGAAGACGATTATGGAACAATCTTGACGCGCTCAAGCAAAAAATCAATCAGGTTACAATGAAAGATCCCGTCATCATCGTAGAAGTTATGTGAAATATCCATTCGAATGATGACTTTATCGAAAAAATCTTTCGTCAAGAGAAGGGAAGAGCGTTCGGAAGAAACCTTTGCATCCGTATCCATGTGAAAAGCCGATTGGATATAACTTTTTTTATCTGCGAGATTCACGACAAAATCGATCTCTTTTTGCAGGTTTTTCCCACTTGTCCGGTCTGTAACAACACCAACATCTACAGAATACCCGCGCCGTATCAGTTCGTTGTAAATGATATTTTCCATCATGTTCCCCGGGTCGTATTGCCGATAGTTCAATCTGGCATTTCGCAGCCCGATATCCACATAGTAATATTTGTTTGGATATTTGAAGTACGTTTTTCCTTTCACATCATAACGCCGCGCCATATGAATCAGAAAGGAATCAAGGATATGACGCAGATACTTTGATACCAAAGGAGGATGAATCTTCTCCCTTTTCATGCTTGTGAGGGTATTGGCGATATTCGTAGGGTTTGTCAAAGAGCTGATTTGTGAAGCGAGGAAATCTAAAATATTGTTCAAAAGATCTTCGCGTTCGATGTCATTTCTTTCTATGATATCCTTCACATATAACTCGCGGTAGAGCGAGATGAGGTATTCTTTTTTGTCCTGTTCATCTTTGAGAAAGGGGATTCTCGGCATTCCGCCATAAAGGATGTAAGCATTCAGAGCATCTCGCTCGCTGCCGCCGATATAGGAAAAATACTCTGCAAAAGAGAGCGGGTATACATGAATTTGTGTGGCGCGACCCCTGAATTCTGTGGCGATATCGGCGGACAACCCCTTCGAGTTGCTTCCCGTAACGTAGACGTCAAGATTGCTGTAGGATTTCAATTCATTCAGCATATCATAAATCGTGACTTCTAAATTGCCGTTTTCCGTATCTATTACGGTTTGTGTGAATTGGACTTCGTCGACCAAGAGATAGTATTCTTTTTGGGGATCCTTATTAACTTGGGATTCTACATAATCGGCGAGCACCATCGGATTTCTATATCGGTAATGCCGTCTTTGGTCGAGTGCGATTTGAAGAATTTGATCTTTGGATATATTTTGTGACAAGAGATAGCTGCGGAACAATTCAAAGAGCAATACAGACTTTCCGCATCGACGGATGCCTGTGATCACCTTTACTTCGCCGTTCCACATGGAGCGAATGAGCCGTTTCAAGTAAAAATCTCGCTGTATTATGCTTATCATAATCCTCACCTTCTACTTGCGTCGCAAACGTCGTAACCTTTATCTATACGATACCCGAAATCGAGGAAAACGGCAAGCCTATGGATAGAAGTTGGTATTTACGCTTGTCGGAGCAAAACCTCGCGGGAGCATATCCTTCGCGTTTATTGGGAATGCCGCACACCGCATTTCAGCGCCCACAAAAAAAGAGGACAGTCCTCCTTCGGACCGTCCTCTTTTTTTGTTGCTTTTCCGTGAATCAGCTGCGCAGTTTGAAGCGTTCTACGGAGCCTTGCAGTTCGGCTGCCATTTCTTCCAGCTTCTTGCTCGCTGAAGCGACCTCGTGAATGAGAAGCGGCGCGGGGCAAAATCCTCGCCGCCCCTTCCCGTCTGTGCTATAATCATAAGGAGTTCAAAGCACAAGCGAGGGATCAGCATGATTGCAGAAAATATCGGCGCGGCGATCGCGCACGCCTTAGGCATCCGGACGAAGCAGGCGGAAGCGGCCATGACGCTTCTCGACGAGGGCAATACCGTGCCCTTTATTTCACGCTACCGCAAGGAGGCGACGGGCGAGCTCGACGAGGAGCAGGTGCGCGGCGTGGAAGCGGAGCTGTCCCGCCTCAGGAATCTCGTGAAGCGCCAGCAGGAAATCGAGAAGAGCATCGAGGAGCAGGGGAAACTCACGCCCGAGCTCAAGGCGGCCATGGAAAAGGCCACGAAAATGCAGGAGCTTGAGGACATCTACCTGCCATTCAAGCAGAAACGCCGCACACGCGCAGGCGTCGCACGCGAAAAAGGGCTGGAGCCGCTGGCTCTCGCCCTGCTCGCGCAGACAGAAAAGGAGGGCACGGCGCTTGCATACGCCGGCCGCTTCATCGATGCGGAAAAGGGTGTGGAAACGGCAGACGAAGCCCTCGCCGGCGCGATGGACATCGCAGCCGAGACCGTCATGGAGGGCGCCGCCCTGCGCCAGAAACTGCGCAAGGAGCTTTGGCAGCGTGCAGAGCTTTCGACCGAGCTGGACGAGGAGGCCGAGGGAGCGCAGACCTTCCTCATGTACAAAGAATACCGCGAGCCGCTCCGAACCCTGCCCTCGCACCGCATCCTTGCCATCAACCGCGGCGAAAAGAAGGGCTGCCTCAAGGTCACGCTCCAATGCGACCACGAGAAAAACATCGGACAGATCTTTGCCGCTCTCGACAAGGGCGAGTCCATCTTCCGCGAATCCCTCCGGGCCGCCGTCGAGGACGGTTACAAGCGCCTGCTCTTTCCCGCACTCGAGCGCGAACTGCGCGCCCTGCTGACGGAAAACGCCGAGAAGCAGGCCATCTCCGTTTTCGGCGCGAATCTCCGCCAGCTCCTGCTCGAAGCGCCGCTTGCCGGCCATACCGTCATGGGGCTTGACCCCGGATACCGCACGGGCTGCAAGATGGCCGTCGTCAGTCCCACGGGGCAGGTTCTGGACCACGGCGTCCTCTACCTCACGATGAGCGAGGAGCGCCGCGCGGAAGCGGCCAGAAAAGCGCTCGCACTGATCAAGAAGCACGGTGTGACGCTCATCTCCATCGGCAACGGCACAGCTTCCTACGAAACGGAAGAATTTGCTGCCTCCCTCATCCGCGAGAACAAGCTGCCCGTGCACTACCTGATCACGAACGAGGCGGGCGCTTCCGTCTACTCCGCTTCCAAGCTTGCGAAAGAGGAGCTGCCCGAATACGATGTGACCATACGCGGCGCCGTTTCCATAGCGCGGCGCGTGCAGGATCCGCTGGCCGAGCTCGTGAAGATCGAGCCGCAGGCCATCGGCGTCGGGCAATACCAGCACGATGTGAACCAAAAGGAGCTGGCCGCGACGCTCGACGCCACCGTCGAATCCGCCGTGAACCATGTCGGCGTGAACCTCAACACGGCTTCCGCCGCCCTGCTCGGCCATATCGCCGGCATCAACGCCGCGACAGCGAAAAACATCGTCGGCTGGCGCAACGAAAACGGCGCTTTCCAAAACCGCCGGGAACTCCTCAAGGTGCCCCGCCTCGGACCCGCCGCCTTCACCCAATGCGCAGGCTTTTTGCGCATCGCGGACGGCAAAAGTCCGCTCGACAACACGCCCGTCCACCCCGAATCCTACGCGCTTGCGGAAAAACTGCTGGAACGCCTGGGCTTTTCGCTCGCCGATCTCACGGACAAGAAGAGCCTCGAAGTCCTCGGCGCAAAGCTTTCCCTCGCCGACGCGGCAAAACTCGCCAAGGATCTCGCCGCCGGACTGCCGACCGTGCGCGACATCATGGACGCGCTCAAAAAGCCCGGACGCGACCCGCGCGAAGACTTGCCCGCGCCCCTGACGCGACAGGCCATCGTGAAGCTCTCGGACATCAAGCCCGGCGCCATCATGCGCGGCACTGCGAGAAACATCACGGATTTCGGCGTCTTCGTCGACATCGGCATCAAGACGGCGGGGTTCATCCATATCTCGGAACTCAGCAAGAGGCGCGTCAAGCATCCGCTCGACGTCGTATCCGTCGGCGACATCCTGACGGTCATGGTCATCAAAGTGGACGAGGAGCGCGGCCGCATCGGCCTTTCCCTCAAGCAGGTTCCGCAGGAGGCGCAGGCATGAGCCGCCGCGAAACTCCCGCCTCCGCCCATGCCGCCGGAAGCACTGCCCCCCCCGCCGCAGGCAGGCTCCTCAAGGATACGCTTGCCGCCGTCGAGCCGCCGGCAAAAGAGGCCGGCGAAAGCCTCCGCCAAGCCCTCGCCGCCCGGCTCGGCGACGCCTCCCGGCTCGGTGCGCTCACAGACATGCTCGGCCGCTATGCGGCGGCGACGCGAAGCACGCCCGCCTCCCTTGCAAAGCCCCCCAAATGCACCATCATCTCCTGCGCCGACCACGGCGTTGCCGCGATGAACCTCAGCGCCTACCCGCCGGAAACCACGGCGCAGATGACGGCAAATTACCTGCTTTCCAAAGGCGCCGTAGCCAACGCCATGGCGAACTTCGCAGGCTCCCGGCTCCTCGTCGCCGACCTCGGCATCCGGGTTCCCCTGCCGCCTCTGCCCGGGCTGCTCGACTGCAGGATCGCGCCCGGCACGAAAAATGCGGCGAAGGGCGCCGCCATGACCCGCGAAGAGGCCGTACGCGCCCTCGAAACGGGCATCGAGCTTGCCGACGAATGCTTCGCCAAAGGCTGCCGCTGCTTCCTGCCTGGCGAGATGGGCATCGCCAACACGACGTCGAGCGCCGCCATCGCCGCCGCTCTCTGCGGCCTCACGCCGGAGACGGCGACGGGGCGCGGCACGAACATCTCGGACGAGCGGCTCAAGATCAAGATCGAAGCCGTGCGCCGGATTCTCGAGGTCAACCGCCCCGACCGGACCGACGGCCTCGATGTGCTGCAAAAAGTCGGCGGCTTCGAGCTCGGCTGCATCGCCGGAATCATCCTCGGCGCGGCACGCCGCCATGCCATCGTCATTCTCGACGGCTTCAATACGGGCGCGGCGGCTCTCATCGCGCAGGCGCTCGCACCGGAAGCGACCGGCTATCTGCTGCCCTCGCACCTCGCGGCGGAGCCGGCGCACGAAGCCATTCTGAAGAAGCTCGGCCTCACCCCCTGCATGGACATGCGCTTTCGCCTCGGCGAAGCGACGGGCTCCTCGCTCGTCGCCGACTTCCTCGACGCGGCCATCGACGCCTGCCGCAGCGTGCTCACGGACGGCAGGGAAGCGAACGACGGACGGCACACGCGCTCCCGGCAGCGCCATGATGCAGCCTATGCGGCAAAAGCGAACCATGCGGCTGACATCATCTCACTGCCGCAGCATCGCTCCAGCGCCGAACGTGCGCCCTACGACAACGCCGCCCACAAACTGCCCAAAACTCCCGCTCTTGACACTGCCGCCATGGAGGCCTGCCAAAAGCGCATCGACAGCCTTGCAAAGCCCATCTACAGCCTCGGCCGCCTCGAAGAGCTGGCCGTGCGCCTCGCCGGCGTCACGGGCTTGGCGCAGCCGCCCAAAGGAACGAAGCGCGCCCTGCTCGTGTTCTGCACGGACAAGATCGCGCCGCTGCAGTATGCCTTCGCCCGACATGCCAAGGCGGCCGTGAGCGCCGCACCGCTCGATGCGTCCTTCTCCGCAGCCGAAGCGCACGCCTTCGGCTGCGAACAGGCCAGAAAGCTGGCCAAAAACGCGCCCCTGCTCGGCCTCGCCCTGGCAGAAGCGCCGGGCGACGCCTGCGGCACAAAATCGCGCCTCCTCAAAGAAGCGCTCACCCACCCTGACGGCAGCCTCGCCCACGATGCCGCCGACTTCCTGAGCCGCGTCCCCGCCCGCCTGCAGGCAGAGGCCGCCGCGCTCGTCGGCGCCATTCGCGCCGCCGCCCTCTGCCGCTGCTTCATCATCCTCGACGATCCGGCGACAGAGATCATCGCACGCTATACCGAGCGCCTCCATCCCGATGTGCGCCCCTATATCCTCCACGTCCAGCCCGCCTGGCTCGCACTCGAAATCGCAAGCGGCGGCGGCATCGTCGCCTGCCTCGGCCTGCGCCTCGTCGACGCGGCGCTCCACATGCTCAACGATATGAAAACCTTCGCCGAAACCGCCGTCACCGTCGCCAACGACGGCCCGGGCAAGGGGCGCCAAGGAGGAGAAGAGAAAGGACTGCCAACATGAACGAAACGATCAAGGCCGTGCGCCGCAAGCACGGGGAAGCGCTGTCCGATGTCAGCGCCTTCGGCGTCGAGGCGGCAAAGAAAGCACGCGCTTTTCACCGCAGCTTTCCAACCTATAAGGAAACGCCGCTGGAGAACCTGAAAAATCTGGCGCAGGCGCTCGGCGTCTCGGACATCTTCATCAAGGACGAGAGCAAGCGCTTCGGCCTCAATGCCTTCAAGGGGCTCGGGGCGAGCTACTGCCTCGGCAATCTGGCGGCGGAGCATCTGGCACTTCCCGTCGGGGAATTTTCCTACGCGAAGCTCACCGACATCACGGCGCGCAAGAAACTGGCCGCGCTCACCGTCGTCACGGCGACCGACGGCAACCACGGGCGCGGCGTCGCCTGGACAGCGAAGGAACTCGGCATCAACGCCGTCGTCTACATGCCGAAGGGAAGCGCGCCCGAGCGGCTGGAAAACATCCAAAAGCTCGGCGCGAAAGCCGGCATCACCGATCTCAATTACGACGATACCGTGCGCTTTGCCAATGCGCAGGCGAAGAAAAACGGCTGGATCCTGGCGCAAGACACGGCTTGGGAAGGCTATCAGAAAATCCCCCGCGGGATCATGCAGGGCTACACGACGATGGCAGCAGAAGCGGCAGAGCAGCTGCCGGAAAAGCCGAGCCACATCTTCCTGCAGTCGGGCGTCGGCGCCATGGCGGGTGCAGTCGCAGGCTTCTTCGCCGCACTCTACGGCAAGGAGCGCCCGACCGTCGTCATCGTGGAGCCGAACAAGGCCGACTGCATCTACCGCACGGCCGCGGCGGACGACGGGCAGCTGCACTTCGTGGCGGGCGACATGGCTTCCATCATGGCCGGCCTCTGCTGCGGCGAACCGTGCAGCATCGGCTGGGACATCCTCAAGGATCATGCCGACGTCTTCGCCTCCGTGCCGGACTGGGTCGCCGCCAAAGGGATGCGAATCCTCAGCAGCCCCCTCGGCGAAGATCCGCGCATCATCTCGGGAGAAAGCGGCGCCGCGCCGCTCGGCTTCCTCGCGGAAAGCCTGCAGAACGAAGCGCTCGCCGAAATGCGCCAGATGCTCGCCCTCGACGCGAAGTCGCGCGTCCTCTGCTTCTCGACCGAAGGCGACACCGACCGCGAAAACTACCGGCGCATCGTCTGGGACGGCCTCTGCCCGAGTTTCTAGGAAGCCCGACGAGCATACCACCGTCCTCCGACAACCCGATCCAAAACCGCATACAAAAAAGGAACCGCCTGCCTAAACCGAAGCAGACGGTTCCTTTTCACTTATTTACGATTCAATGCTTCCCCTGCTTTGCCGCCGTCGTTTTCGAGGCGGGTTTTGTCGACTTCATCTCCGTGTTTCTTTCCAAATCGTTCAGAGAAACCGGCTCCGGCGCTTTCGGCCGATCCTTCAGAACCACGTCCGAGCGCGGATTCATCTCGCTCCTGCCCTTGAAAATGCCGCCGTCCTCGATCAGAAACGCATTGACCTTGACATCGCCGATCAGCTGGCCCGTGCTGTGGATCGTCAGCCCTTCCTCCGTCCGTGCATTGCCGTGCACCGTGCCGGAAACATTCAGCGAACGCGCCGTGACATCCCCCGTAACCATGCCCGCCTCGCCGATGATGACTGCGCCCGAGAGGTTCAGCTCGCCTTCGACCTCGCCGTCGACGCGCAGATTTCCCGTGCCGCTGATCTCGCCCTTGAACTTCGTGTTCCTGCCGATAATCGTTTCAATATCACCAATAGCCGCTTCACTTTCCCGGCGCTTCATCACACCAAACATAGACTCCCTCGATTCCCTACAGATAACTCGCCGGATTCACCGGCTCCCCGTTTACGCGGACTTCATAATGCAGATGCGGGCCCGTGGAAAAGCCCGTGCTGCCCATATAAGCGATGACCTGGCCGCGCTTTACATGCTGTCCCGCATGCACGATCACTTCCGAGGCATGGCCATAGCGCGTCATGATCCCGTTTCCGTGATCGATATCGACCTTGTTTCCGTAGCCGCCCGAATTCCAGCCGGCGTCCGTCACCACGCCGTCGGCTGTCGCCATGATGGGCGTTCCCGTATCGTCCGCAATATCAATGCCCGGATGAAAGTCCGAGCCGTTCCAGCGCAGACCGAACGGCGAGGAAATCTCACCCGTCGTCGGCCAGCCCGCCGGTATATTGCCCGGCACGCTCGTCCTCGCGAGTTTCTCCGCCTCCGCTGCCTGTTCCTTCTGCTTTTCCTTTTGGGCGACAAGACGCTCCTGGAGCCTTGCCAGATTCTCGCGGCGCTCCGGCAGACTGCGCGAAACCGTATCGAGCGCCCGTTTCACCTGCGAGACGTCCGGCGCCACAAAAGGCCCGCCCTGTCCCGTATGATGTCCGCTTGCACCATCCTCATCCACGAGGCGGTTCAGCTCTTTTTCCAGCTCCGTAAGCTTCTCCATCTCGCCCTGCAGTTCGCTCGCCTCTTTCGCCAGAGCCTTGAGCTGCTCCTGCTGGCTGCCGTTCGTCTGCTCCAAGTTCTTGAGCTTCGCCCCGTCCGCGCTGAGTCCGAAATAGCTGTAAGCCGAATAGCCAAGCGCTCCGAGCAAGACGAGCAGCACGGCCGCCGCCGCGCCTGCCGCCGCCTTGAGCGCGCGAATGGAAATGTTCAGGCTGCGCACCGTTTCCCCCTGGTGCGGAATCAGCTTGAGCGTATACACACGCCTGTCCGGCTTCTTTCCCTTGCCTCTCATGCACTCCCTCACGTTCTGCCCTTGGCATGGAATCCCTTTTAATACAATTATCATTATACCATAGGCAGCGCAAGGTTTCCAAAAAGTTTTTCACTTTTCAGGAAGTCCGTCCCATATCCCATGATTTAGGAAATCCGTCGGTGTTAAAGCAGGAACTTTGCACCCCTCAAAATCCCTGACGTTTCTTGTAATGATATAATCACATTTCATTGATTTCGCGCACATCGCCAAGATACAGTCCTCAAAATCCCGCGCCCGCTCCTGATAGGCCGCCAAAACATCCTCTCCGCTGACCGCAGCAGGTTTGACAATATCGAGAAGCTTGCCTATGGCATCATAGCTTTTCCCGGCATCCTTCGTATATTTTCTGACAAAATAAAAGACATCGGCCATGGAGGTCACAGCAATCATTCCCTCTACAGCCCCCTCCTCGCAAAGAGAAAACAAGCGGGCAGCATCCTCAGCAAAAGGTTCCCGTTCCAGGAAAACATCGAGAAAAATATTCGTGTCAAAAAGAATCCTCATACTTCGACAGCCTTTCTTCCCGAATCATCTTGGCATCAACAGCCCCAGGCGCACCTTTCAGCAAACCGCGCAGCGAATCGACCGCGCTCACATGGGGATTGACAATCTTGGCCACGGTTTTGCCGTTGCGTGTAATGAACAGGTCCTCCTTGCCGACAAGAGCAAGATATTTGCCAAAATTCGTCTTGAATTCTGTAGCCGTGACAATCATTTCCCAACACCTCCTTTTTCTATTTTAAGCAAAAAATCTTTAAAAGGCAATGATTTCGCACGATTTTTAGTATCCTTGACAAAAAATCGCGCGATTTCAAATTGCAAAAAGCCACACACAGCAACTTCTGCCGTGTGCGGCAATCTTTATTTATTTTTCAACTTCCCAAGAATCCCTTCCTCTCCTTTCAGCGCCGCCAGACGATGACCAACGGCTTGCCGAATTCCTTCCGGAACTGCTTGCAGAAGCTCTGCATCTCGAAGTCGATGGCACGGTGATCGCCGGGCTCGGCGATGACGGTCAAGGCTACGCCCTCAGCGGTCGCGGTCGCTTCCATGCCTGTCACCCGTCCCTCATAAGTGACGTCGGCGGCCTCGGCGAGAGCCAGGAGCGTCGCCAGCTTGCGGACCTCTTTCCACTCGGGCTGCGTCAGCATCATAGCATAGCGGTAGGAGCGCATGATCTTGTTGCTGATGCCATGATGGAAACCCGCGATAAAGGACGCGGTGAGCTGCTCTTTCTGCGTCATGCCGTAAAGCGGCGCATGGCTGATGATGAACGCTGCATTGCGCGCATGTTCGTAATAGTTGATGATTTTGCCCGCATCGTGCAGCCAGGCGGCGACGCCGAGCAAGTCGCGGGCGCGTGCGGACGCGCCGTGCAGTTTGCCGAGCTGGTCGAAAAGGCTCAGAGAAAGGTCGTGCACGCGCTGCAGATGCTCCATGCGCCGCTCCACGCGCCCGAGGTAGTTCGTGACGCTCGCCTCCAGCACATCCTTGACGACAGGCGAACCGCCGCCATACTTCTTGCCGTAGTATTCATAGAAAACCCCGTCCCTGAGACCGCAGCCCGAGACGATGAGATCTTTGCCGCCGCTGAACTCCATGAGACAGCGCGCAATCGTCGCGCCCGCGATGATGATATCGGCGCGCTCCGTCGAAAGGCCGCCGAATTTCCTGCGACTGCCGATGCTCGACTTGATGATGGCCTGATAACAAGGCTCGAAGCGTTCGCGCCGGATGATGTAGTTGTGTATGCGCGCGAGCTGATAGTTCGTCTTGTACTGATCCATTTTCGCTAAATTTCGCACCGTCCCGCCGATCCCGATGACAGGAAGATTCTGGTCCTTCGCCCAGGGAATCATTTCCCGGAACCTCTTCTCGACATATTTCACGCATTTGTCGAGCGCCCCCTGCGTGACGACATCCTGCAGGCCGAACTTGTCCGTCATCGTCACCGCGCCTAAGGGAACGGAAACGGACTCCTTGATCTCACGGTTCTTCACAAGCGACACCTCGATGGAAGCCCCGCCCAGATCGAACTGGATATAGTCCTTCGCCGCAATGGTATTGACGACGCCGAGATAGCCGAAATACGCCTCGCGCTCGCCCGAGATGATCTCGATCTCGATGCCCGTTTCCTCCCGGATGCGCTCGATAAAGGCCAGCCCGTCCGACGCACTGCGCGCGGCTGCCGTCGCCACTGCGATGCAGTGCGTGACCTGCATGACCTCCATCATATGCTTGTAGACATGCAGGCACTCAAGGGCGCGCTTCACCCCCTCAGGATTCAGCCGCCCCGTCTCCGACATCCCCTTGCCGAGGCGTATCGCCTCCTTTTGCTGGTATTGCAGAAAATAGGAATGGTTGTCGTTGATCTGCATGACGATAAAACGAATACTGTTCGACCCCATGTCGATGATAGCGATATTCTCCATTCTGCGGCCCCTCTCCCCATCACGATAATCCCTCTTGGTATCAAGTATAACAATTCTTGGGGCATGGTTCAAGACAGGAAGAGCCTGCAGGCCTTCCTCGAGAGCTGCCTATCGCAGCACTTTTTGCCAAAAAGCCCAGACAGCAAATTTTTTATTCCCGACCTGTCATTTCTGACAGGCCGGGAATAGGCGTTTCTCCAGTATAATATAGAGTGACAAAACCAGCAGCAAACATTTTACTTGAAGTCTTATGTGAAAAAGGAGGCATGGAAAATGAGAAAACTGTTTCGCATCTTTTTCTGCGGCGTCCTGCTGCTTGCAGGCTTCGTCTTTGGCAGCGGCGCGGCGAACGCGCATACGCTGCCCGAATCCGAGCTGGTGCTGCTTCACGATCTCGAACAGGAGGATCGGACGATCACGCGCGAGTTTCGAATCGGCATGTCGTTCGACGAGGTCGAAGCTGCCTTGGGCAACGAATTCGAACTGGAGGATAAGCACTATGAATTTCGCCTCGTGAACTACAAGTACGGCGGCATCACATTCGGCACAATCTCCGGCAGAAACGATATGACGCCCACAGGCAAGCTCGAGGTCCGATCCATCTATTGCAGGAATCCATGGTTCAGGACGCCGTCCGGCTTTCGCGTCGGAGATCCCTACGAAAAGGTCAGAAAGATGTACGGCGAGGGCAAATTGTATAAAAACTCGGAATATGTTTATACGATTTCTCCCGCAAGACTCATGAGCTTCATCGTGAATCCGGCAGGGCAGATCGAAGAAATCCAAATGTGTATCCCCCTTATGTGAGCGAAAGGGCGAACATCCGGCATGGCGCAGCGTGCGCAGAAGCCGCTGCATGACGTGCATGCGGTCATTACCGGCTGAGAAAGCGAAACCCGCTCCTTGCGCTCCCGGACCGCAGCCTCTTCACGCCGGCGCCGTCTTGAAAAACAGCAAAAAGCCGATGTGCGGAAACTTTTGTTCCGCGCATCGGCTTTCGTTTTTCCTGCCCTTCGCTCAGAGCTTGAACTTCACCACCCCTTGCTTGAGCTGCTGTGCGAGCTCGGCAAGCGTATGGCTCGAAGCGGCGATTTCCTCGGCGGAGGCCGCCTGCTCTTCAGAAACGGCGGATACGTCCGTCGCCTTCTGCTGCACCGCACTCGACAGCTCGCTGACTTGCTGCACCGTGTCGACGGTGCTCTTGCAGTCCTTTTCGAGCTGGCCCGTGATCGTCGCGACCTTGCCGACCTGCTCGATCAATGCGCGGATGGATTCGGCGATGCTCGCGAACTTCTCGTCGGCGGCGCGGACTTCTTCCACGCTCTCCTTGACTTCTTCGTCCTGCGTCTTCGTCAGTGCGAAGGCGTTCTCGATCTGTGCGGTGTTCTTGCCGATGACTTCGTTGATTTCCTGCGCCGCCTGTTCGCTCTGCTCGGCGAGCTTCCTTACCTCATCGGCGACGACGGCGAAGCCTTTTCCCTGCTCGCCCGCACGCGCCGCCTCGATCGCGGCATTCAGGGCGAGGAGCTTCGTCTGGCCCGCGATGCTCGTGATGAGCTCGTTGATCTCCGCGATGTTCTTCGAGCCGTCGTAGAGGCTCTGCACGGCCTCGCCGACCTTGCGGGAGTTCGCTGCGAGACTGTCGACGCCCACGACTGCCTTTTCCAGCACTTCGCGGCCTTCGCGCGTCGCCTGCGCCGTCGTTTCGGCGACTTTCGCCGATTTGTCGACGACGTCGGCGATCACATCGGTCTGCTTACCCATATTGTGCGCGACTTCGTTCGCCATCTCCACGATGTCGTTCTGCTGCGCCGCGCGCTCGGCGATGTCGACGACAGCTTCCGCCGCCGCCTGCGACGACTGCGCCGTCTGGTTCGAGCTTGCTGTCAGCGCTTCAGATGATTGGAGCACCTGATCAGCGGCTTTCGAGGTGTTCTCAACCATTTTTCGAAGCGTAGCGAGCATCCCACTCGAACTGTCCTGCAATATGCCAATTTCATCAACACGATCACTCGCTGGAAGCTTATGCGTAAGATCTCCCTTGGCAATAAAGCTCATCGTCTCAGACAATATCTCGATAGGGGATATCATGCCCGTAAGGAAATAGTAGGTGATGGCGCTCAAGAGAGCTAGCGCCAGAAGACAGATGACCACGGTGGTATAAAACATTTTCGTTGCAGCAGCAAACGCTTCAGACTGCGGCACCTCGATAACGACGTGCCAACCCGTCGAGGGTATCGGCACCGTCTGATAGAACTTCTGCACGCCCTCAAATTCTTCTTCGATCATCTGCGGCTTGTCGGACGTGAACTTCGCAGCAAGTTCCTTGTACTTGCCGCCGTTCATTTCTGCAAGCGGTGCGTCGTCAATCTGGAACTTCTTGTGATAGATGAACTCGCTCTTCGGCCCCAATACGGCGATCGATCCGCGCTCGCCGACATGCACATCCTTGAGCATCCCCGTCAGGGATTCAACCGAGACGTCCGTGCCGATAACAGCGACAAGCTCACCATTGTGGCGAACCGCCTTGCTCAGTGTCACAATGATCGCACCGTCCGCCGCATTCTTGTAGACATCAGAAAACTGCACACCATCCGAAGCAACGGCGCTCTTGTACCAGTCGCGCGTACGCGGATCCCAGGTAGACGGATATTCCTGGCTCGTCACATGTGAGCCGTCGGGGCGCCCCACAAGGAAACCATAGACGCCGTTGCAATGCCCCAATTCGTCAACCGTTCCCTGCAGCGCCTCGTTAGCAGGCATACCGTCCGCCCAGCTCGTACCGAGCGCCGTCAAGAGCGCAACCTGTTCGCGGATGTTGCCGTCAATCTCCTCAACATATCGATTGGCGCGCTGCTCCATGCCAACCTCCGTCGCCGCCTTGAGTCCTGAACTCGCCATCGTATAAATGACGCCCCCCATGACAATGAACACAACGAGCAACGGCAGTCCGATGCTCAACATCATTTTTGGCTTGAGTTTCATGTTTTACCTCCTTACACCTACATCAAAGCTCTGCTTCAGCCATTGTTGCACGACAGAAAAGGGATGCATCGGCATCCCTTTTCTGTCGGTTCCTTATTCTTTTATCGTTATTTTTATAGTTTTCTTTATAGGGAAAAGCACCTATTTTCTCTTGCGTTTTTCACCTTAAAGCTTGAACTTCGCCACCCCCTGCTTGAGCTGCTGCGCAAGTTCAGCAAGCGTATGGCTCGAAGCGGCGATTTCCTCGGCGGAGGCCGCCTGCTCTTCAGAAACGGCGGATACGTCCGTCGCCTTCTGCTGCACCGCACTCGACAGCTCGCTGACTTGCTGCACCGTGTCGACGGTGCTCTTGCAGTCCTTTTCGAGCTGGCCCGTGATCGTCGCGACCTTGCCGACCTGCTCGATCAATGCGCGGATGGATTCGGCGATGCTCGCGAACTTCTCGTCGGCGGCGCGGACTTCTTCCACGCTCTCCTTGACTTCTTCGTCCTGCGTCTTCGTCAGTGCGAAGGCGTTCTCGATCTGTGCGGTGTTCTTGCCGATGACTTCGTTGATTTCCTGCGCCGCCTGTTCGCTCTGCTCGGCGAGCTTCCTTACCTCATCGGCGACGACGGCGAAGCCTTTTCCCTGCTCGCCCGCACGCGCCGCCTCGATCGCGGCATTCAGGGCGAGGAGCTTCGTCTGGCCCGCGATGCTCGTGATGAGCTCGTTGATCTCCGCGATGTTCTTCGAGCCGTCGTAGAGGCTCTGCACGGCCTCGCCGACCTTGCGGGAGTTCGCTGCGAGACTGTCGACGCCCACGACTGCCTTTTCCAGCACTTCGCGGCCTTCGCGCGTCGCCTGCGCCGTCGTTTCGGCGACTTTCGCCGATTTGTCGACGACGTCGGCGATCACATCGGTCTGCTTACCCATATTGTGCGCGACTTCGTTCGCCATCTCCACGATGTCGTTCTGCTGCGCCGCGCGCTCGGCGATGTCGACGACAGCTTCCGCCGCCGCCTGCGACGACTGCGCCGTCTGGTTCGAGCTCGCCGTCAGCTCATCGGAAGAGACAGACACCCGCTCTGCAGCGCTCGACGTGTCCTGAACCATCTTGCGGAGCGTCCCGATCATCTCGCTCGAGCTGTTCTGCAGGATGCCGATCTCGTCGACACGGTCGCTCGCCGGCAGCTTGCGCGTGAGATCGCCCTTGGCGATGAAGCTCATCGTTTCAGACAAGATCTCGATGGGCGAGATCATGCCCGTGAGGAAGTAGTAGGTGATGCCGCCCAGAAGTGCGAGCGCGGCAAGGCTGATGGCGAGAATCGCATACGACATCCGCGTCGCTGCCGCGAACGCCTCCGCCTGCGGCATCTCGATGACGATGTGCCAGCCCGTCGTGCCGATCGGCGCGGAGTGGTAGAACTTATCGACGCCTTGGAACTCCTGATCGAAGGTCTGCGGCTCTTCTGCCGTGAAGCGCATGGCGAGATCCTTATACTTGCCGCCGTCGAGATCGCTGAGCCTCGGGTCGTCGAGCGTAAACGTCTTGTGGTAGATGTACTCGCTGTCCGGTCCCAGGACGAAGAGCGATCCCGTTTCGCCGATCTTGATGTCCTTGAGGAATGACGTGAGCTGATCGACCGAGACATTCATGCCGATGACGCCGAGAAGCTCACCGTTCCTGCGCACGGCACGGCTCAGCGTCACGACGTATGTATGATCCAACGCCGTGTGGTAAACGTGTGAGATCTCCACCTTGTCGGAGGCCGCCGCGCTCTTATACCAATCGCGCGTGCGCGGATCGTAGCCTGCAGGCAACGGCTGGCTCGTCGTATAAGAGCCGTCGGGCCTGCCGATGTAGAACATCTGGATGCCCGGCCTCCCGCCCAACTCCGAAACGGTCTCCTGCAGCGCCTCGCCTTCCGGCATACTTTTCGCCCAGTTCATGGCAACCGCTTCCACAGCTTCGCTTTTTCCGAGCATATTTCCGTCGATGACCGCCGCATTGTTTGCGGCACGCTCGGCCATCGCAATCTTCCGGGCCTCTCTGAGACCGTCGCTCGCCAGCATATAGATGATAATGCCCATGACGGCGAACACGACGATCAGAGGCACGCCGATGCTCAGGAGCATCTTCGGCTTGAGTTTCATTTCCCTGTCCCCCTTGCTTTCTTTGGTGAATCTCCGCGCTTTGCACAAGAAAAGAGCATGCCCATGCACGCCCTTTTATTTTATCACTTTTTAAGGTTCGCTTGCAAGACGAGGCAGGCTCCCTTTTGATGCTGGAAGCGCAAAAGGACGCCGCACCATCTTCTGCGCGGCGTCCTTTTAAGATTTCGATCCTCCGGCTCAGAGCTGTGCGCCGGCTGCTTTCTTCTGTGCGTCCTGTGTCGGCTGTGCGGCGTCTTTTGGGGCATCGTCCTTCTTCACCAGCTTGTCGAAGCGTCCCATGATTTCGTCATAGGTCTTGCCCGTGATCTCGGGCATATCCTTCTTGCCCGTCATCTTCGTGAAGTCCAGCCCCGCCTGCTTGAAGCCTTCCTGTACGGCAGAGCGCATGGCTTCGAGCTTCTTCGGGTCGTCACCCGCAATCGAGGTCGCCATATTCATGATGCGGTCGGCAACGGCATTGACCGACCATTGACCGCCGTCAGCAATGGCCTTTGCGGCCTCTTCCGGCGTCGTCGCGACATCGGGCAGGGCGAACTGCGCCGTCAGCACCTTGCGGCCATCGAAGTTCAGGAACCCGACGCCGTCCTTCTGCCAGGCCTGGAGCATCGCGTTCTGCTCCGTCATCGTCTTGATGAGGATGTTGTAGCTGTTGTCGATATCCGCCTGCAGCGCCTTGACCTCGTCCGCCGTCAGGCCTTTCGTCTTGCCGCCCTTTGCGTCGTCCGCATCCGCGGCAGCTTTCGCGTCGGCTGCTTTCTTCTGTGCAGCATCGGAAATCTTTACGTCATAGGCGGCGCCTGCATCCTTCGCGTCCGGCTTCTGCGCCGCCGCACCGGCGTCTTTCGCCGACTGTGCACCCGAAACGCCCGCTGCCGCACCCGGCAGTTTCGCTGCGTTCTGATTCAGCGTATACGCCATCTTGCTCATCGTTGTTACATCCATGTTTGTTCCTCCTTGCAGTCTGTCCCCTGGGAAAGTCTTCATCTTCCCTGATGAACTTTCCCCGCTAGTCCTATATCGTCATTTCCCGAAAAAATCTAAAGCGTTATTTCTCTCCCTTGCTCACCACATCCCAGCCGACATTGCGCAGCCACTCCTGCACGGCAGGGCGCACGGCGTCGGGGGAATCATGCACGAGCTTGCCCTTGAAGGAAAAGCCGTTCAGGACATTCGTTCCTTTCGCATGGAGCGGTATGTTCTTCTCATTGCCCGACAAGTCGCCCGACATCGAGGTGCTGAAAGGTACGATCGTCTTTCCTTCGAGTTTGTTCTGCTCCAGGAATGAATAGACGGCCATCGGCATATCGCTGTACCAGATGGGATAGCCGAGGAAAATCACATCGTAGTCGGCAAGGTTCCTCACCTGCCCGTCAAGCGCGGGGCGCGCGCCTTCCTTCTGCTCCTTGCGCGCCAGGTCAAGCGTCGGCTTCAAGGACTCGGGGTAGGGATTCTTTGTCTTGATCTCAAAAAGATCGCCCCCGGTTTCCTCGGCAATCATCTCGGCCAGTATGGCCGTATTGCCCTTTTCGACATAGCCCACGCCGTAATTTTCCCCCGCACGGGAAAAATAGGCAACAAGCACCCGCGGACCGCCCGTGTTTTTCGCAAAATTGCCTTGCAGGCTATAGGCTGCAATGGCAAGAATGGCCAGCAAAAGGGCGCCGATCAGCAAGATTCGCCTTTGGTTCATGCCACATCCTCCTCTCTCTCTGTCCTTCCATTATAAACCATGGAAAGGCACAAGAAAAGAGCCAAGATTTTTCGGCCGGATTCGTGCCTTTTTGCGTGCCCGAAGAGCGGCGCTTCCCGACATATAAAAAGGGCGTCGTGCGAGAACCGTCTTCGCACGACGCCCTTCGGCTTCGTTATCTCAGTGCTTTGCCCCTGCGCGATAGGAATCGGCCAGGATCTGGATGGGATGGTAGACGACCTGCGGCATGTCGTTCTGCACGACGCCGTCCGTAATATGCATACGGCAGCTCGGGCAGCTCGTCGCCACGAGATCTGCACCCGTCGCCTTGATGTTGTTGCACTTCCTGTCGTTGATCTCACGGCTCATCTCATAATGCGCCATGCAGAAGGAGCCGCCGGAGCCGCAGCAGCGGTCATGCTCTTTCATCTCGATGAATTCGAGGCCCGGGATCGCTTTCAGGACGTCACGCGGCTGCTCCGTAATGCCAAGGCCGCGCACCATGTGGCACGGATCGTGCATGGTGACCTTCTTGTTGACGGGGGCGAGCATATCCTTGCGGAAGCCCTTCTCCATCAAAAGTTCGCTGATCTCCCGAACCTTCGCCGCCATCTTCTCGGCGCGCGGACGCCACTCGGGGTCGTCCTCCAGCCATTCGGGATAATGCTTCAGGGCTTCGACGCAGGAGCCGCAGGCACCGACGATATAATCGACGTCAAGCGCCTCGAACACGCGGATCGTGTTGCGCGCAAGCTCGTTGGCGAGATCGAAGGCGCCCGAAACATGGATCGGCGTGCCGCAGCAATGCTGCTTCGGCGGCAGCACGACCTCGACATCGTTCGCCTTCAGGACGTCGATGACGGCGGCGCCCATATCCGTGTACATGTAGTTGATCGTGCAGCCCGTGAAGAAGGCAACGCGGTACTTGGGGTTGTCCACCTTGACGACTTCGGGGTACTGGCTGCGCAAAGGACGCGAGGCCAAAGGCGGCGTGGCGCGGTTTGGATCCATGCCAGGCATCGGCAGACGCGACTTCACGGCGTTCTTGCCCGGGACTTCCTTGAAGGACATCCAGCCGAAGAGGCCGCCGAAGCGAAGCGCCGCGTCGAAGAGCGGGCGATTCTGCAAGAGGCGGAAGACGTTCTTCTTGATCGGATGCAGGCCGCGCGCCTCGACAGCCGCATGACGGCCGCGCAGAATGAGCTCGTCGGCCGCTACGCCGCACGGGCAGTTCGCCGCACAGCTCTTGCAGTTCAGGCACATCGCCATGATGTGGTCGAACTCTGCCGAGATGGGAATCTTCCCCGAGAGGTAGCCCTGCATCAGGGAAATCTTGCCGCGTGCGACCATCTGTTCCTTGCCGGTCTCGCGGTATATCGGACAGACGGCCTGGCAGTTGCCGCATTTCATGCAGTTTGCCAGAGCGTCCTCAATGTCCGTAAGAAGTTTCGTATCCTGCGCGTTTATGGCAGCCGCAGTAAGTTTCTTTTCTTCTGCCATAGATCAGCACTCTCCTATCAGTTTGCCGGGGTTCAAAATGAGGTTCGGGTCAAGCGCGCGCTTGATCTGGCGCATGGCCTCCATGCCTTCCTTGCCGTGCTGGAGCTCCATCCAAGGCAGCTTGCCGAGGCCGATGCCGTGCTCGCCCGAAAGCGTGCCGCCGAGCTCGACGGCGCCGCGGAAGATGTCGTCCATCGCTTCGTGGACGCGCTTCGTCTCCTCCTCGTCGCGCAGGTCGCAGACGATCGTCGGATGCATGTTGCCGTCGCCCGCATGGCCGAACGTGCCGATCGTGACATTGTGATCCTTCGCCGCCTTCTTGACGATGGCGAGGAATGCCGGAATCTTGCTTCTCGGAACGGTCGCATCTTCGACGAACGTCGTCGGACGCAGCTTCGCAAGGCACGGAAGCGCCATGCGGCGAGCCGTCCAGAGCTGTTCCTTGTGCTTCGCGTCGCGGGCAAGCGTGACCTCGCGCGCGTTGTTTTCCTTTAAGACCTTCAAGACCTTCTCCGCCTCGTCCTCGACGACCACGGGATGACCGTCGACCTCGATGAGGAGGATCGCGTCGGCGTCCGTCGGCAGGCCGACGTGCATGAAGTCTTCGACCGTGCGGATCGTCGCGTTGTCAAGGATTTCGAGCGTCGCAGGAATGATCTTCGCGGCGATGATGCCTGAGACAGCGCGGCCCGCATCCTCGATCGTATCGAAGATCGCGACCATGCTCTTCGTCTTCTCCGGCGCGGGAACGAGCTTCAAGAGAGCCTTCGTGACGACGCCGAGCGTGCCTTCCGAACCTGTGAAGAGCTTCGTCATGTCGTAGCCCGAGACATCCTTGACGTTCTTGCCGCCCGTATGCAGCACATCGCCGTTCGCGAGGACGACTTCAAGGCCCTGCACATAGTTCTTCGTGATGCCGTACTTGAGTCCACGCAGGCCGCCCGAGTTCTCCGCGATCGTGCCGCCGAGGCTCGCCGTCTTGACCGTGCCCGGATCGGGCGGGTAGATGAGGCCGAACTGCGCGATATGGTCGTTGATGTCCTGTACGATGACGCCCGCCTCGACCTCGGCGATGAGGTTTTCGAGATCGACGTCGATGATCTTCTTGAAGCGGAGCATAGAGAGGACGATGCCGCCCTTCAAAGGCGCCGTGCCCGCCGAGAGGTTCGTGCCCGAGCCGCGCGTGTAGACGGGGATCTTGTGCTCGTTCGCGAACTTCAAGACCTTCGAGACTTCCTCCGTCGTGCCGGGGCTGACGACGACATCCGGCATGTAGATGTGACCGGGCGTAGCATCATAGGAATAGGAGTAAAGTTCCTCTTCCTTCGATTGAACATTCTCCGCGCCGACGATCTTCGTCATTTCTTCTACCAGCTGCTGCTTTTCCATTTAGTGTGCACCTCTTTCATGATGGTGTTAATCATAGATAAAAACTATAAGGAGATAAACTTCCTATAATTCTAAGTATCGCATATTTTTCGTATTTGTCAATGGAAAATTGCGACTTTTGACAATAATTCCGATGGGTTTATTGTAAAATGAAATCGGACACGAAAAAAAGACAGGCAGAAGCACCTGTGGCAGAGTATTCTGAGAGAAACCTACGCCGAAAGGCGCATCCTGCATGTCCGAGAAACATTTTGCTCACAATAACGCGAAACTTCAAACATCGGATTTTCTAATCGTTTTTCAAAACAGAGCGGATGAACTCAGCTCGCAGCAAAGGAAATATTAGGATACCGCACTCCGAAGAGCTGTTTCAAGGACGATTCAACCACATTGCTTCTGCTGCTTGAAAATTTGGGGGAGATCGTCCGATTTGCTGCCGCAATTCACCTGGTTATTATTTCCTTCCGAATCATCTCTTTCCTATTGTAAAATCACGCGCTTTATATTATCATAAAAGAGTAACGATTCCAGGGTGCTATACGGGGATAGCCCCTGGTTATGGAACGGGTGCTCCATGCCGTTCTTCGAAAGGAAGCACCGATAAATTGAGTACGACGTATCAGCGCTTCCCAAACAGCAATGGAGGTGTTAGTAAATGAGTACGGAAACAAAAAGCCAAAGCGACAAGATTCACGAAGCCGAACTGGCGTTTGACCGGAAAAGGCGTACCTTCGGCATGATCTGCGGGCCGATCTGTGCCATCCTCGTCATGATCACGCCGATTCCCGATCTGCCGCTTCCGGCGCACAAACTCCTGGCGATCATGACGTTGATCGCTCTGTGGTGGATCACGGAGCCGATCCCCATCCCGGTGACGTCGCTCCTCGGGCCGACGCTTGCCGTTATCTGCGGCGTCGTGGGAGCGAAGGACGCCTATGCGGCATTCGCGAATCCCATGATCTTCCTCTTCATGGGCGGCTTCATCATTGCCAAGGGCATGATGATGCACGGACTCGACCGAAAATTCGCCTTCGCGCTCCTGTCGATGTCCTGGGTCGGATCGAACCCCAGGCGCATCTTCCTCGCCGTCGGTCTCGCCTGCGCACTGTGCTCGGGCTGGGTCAGCAACACGGCGACGGCGGCCATGATGTTCCCGATCGCGCTCGGCCTTCTGGAAGCGATCAAGGAGATGTTCGCTGCGAACGGCAAGACGATCGAGCTGCACGAATACAAGTACGCCACGGGTCTCATGCTCATGACGGCTTATGCGTGCTCCATCGGCGGCGTCCTGACCCCGATCGGTACGCCCCCGAACATCATCATGCTCGGTTTCCTCGACCAGATGGCCGGCATCCACATCTCCTTCTTTGAATGGATGATCTGGGGCTTCGTCGCCATGGTCGTCTACTTCATCATCGCATACTTGATTCTCGTCAACATGTTCCCCGCCGACGTCAAGCGCATCGACGGTGCAGAGGCATTCATCGCCGAGAAGCGCCGCGCTCTCGGCGGCTGGACGCGTGCGCAGAAAAATACGCTCGTCGGCTTCTGCGTCGCCGTCATCCTCTGGGTCACGCCGGGCATCCTGAACATTGCCCTCGGCCCCGATTCGCCGATTCTCAAGATGTACAGCAAGCTCTTCCCCGAAGCGATCGCCGCGATGGCGGGTGCTCTCCTGCTCTTCTTCCTGCCCGTCAACTGGAAGGAGCGCGAGTTCACGCTGAACTGGAAGGACGCCGCCGCGGGCATCGAGTGGGGCACGCTGATCCTCTTCGGCGGCGGTCTTGCGATGGGCGGCATGATGTACAAGACGGGGCTTTCGACGTGGGTCGGCGACTGCATCGTCGGCTGGATGGGCGGCGAGCCGTCGCTCTTCATGA
>ERZ773099.466-NODE-466-length-34862-cov-15.777861_pt1 | contig 34862 bp, 30 predicted proteins | sample MGYA00511120_ERZ773099 | MGnify/ENA primary metagenome ERZ773099 (study PRJEB29015, sample SAMEA2738012) | human oral metagenome | biome: human oral; feature: human-associated habitat; material: dental | place: China | collected 2104 ... | reverse complement strand
CCTCGAACTGCTGCTCAGGGCATAACACGTGTTGCAACCACCCCTAGAATCTGCCGGCCGCGGTTCCTTCGCGGGGGGGGCGGGCGCTTGCCGGGCTGGGATGGTTACGCACGCTCCATCGCGCTCGAGGTTGTCGCCCGCCCAGCGGCGATAGAATGGAGGGATGCTGGGTACCTATCTCGACATTCTGCGCTACCGTCAGGCCTGGAAGTTTTCCGCGGCCGGCTTGGTACTGCGCATGCCCATGTCGATGGTTGGCCTATCGACGATCCTGATGGTGCGCGCCGAGTACGGCAACTACACGCTCGCTGGAGGGGTCTCCGCGGTGGGGGTCATCGTCATGGCGGTCTGCGCGCCGATTCTCGCCCGCCGGGTGGACCGTCACGGGCAGCTGCGCGTCATGGGACCCGCTTGGGTCGCGGCCACCCTGTCGATGTGCGCCCTCCTCGCGGCCGTGTTCCTGCATGCCCCCGAATGGATGCTCTTCATCCCAGCGGCCGTCTCGGGCGCCACGTGGGGGGCACCGGGCGCGCTCGTGCGGTCACGCTGGTCGACGATCCTCGATCGGCCGGGGCAGCTGACGACCGCCTACGCCTTCGAATCGGCGGTCGACGAGTTCGTGTACATCGTCGGGCCCGTGCTCGCCACGGTGCTGGGCACCGTCTTCCATCCGGGCACCGGCTTACTCATCTCGATCGTCTGTCTGGCGATCGGCGGTTCCCTCTTCCTGTCGCGGCGCTCCTCCGAGCCCGCGATCATCCGCCATGATCCCGGCGCGCCGCGCGAGTCCGTCATCCGCAAGCCCGTCGTCCTCGTCATGGCGGCCACCTACATCGGAATGGGCACGACTTTCGGCGCGATGGAGGTGTCGATGGTCAGCTTCACCGAGGAGCGGGGCGTGCCCGCGCTGGGCGGTATCCTCCTGGCGATCTTCTCGATCGGGTCGCTCACGGCCGCCCTCGTCTATGGCGCGCGCACGTGGCGCAGGCCGACCTGGCAGCTCTTCTCGATCGGCGTGGTCGCGATGGCGGCGGGCATGAGCGCCTTCCTGGTGGCCGTCAACCTGTGGGTCATGGCGGCGATCGTCCTCATCACGGGTGTCACCTGCGCCCCCACGATGACGAACGTGAACGTCATCATCCAAAAGTCCGTGTCGGCCGCGAAGCTGACGGAGGGCCTGACCTGGATGTCGACCTCGATCAACCTGGGAGTCTCCCTGGGGACCGGCGTCGCCGGTCCCGCGATCGACGCGGTCGGCTCGACCGGCGGCCTCTTGACGATGGCGGGGGCTGGCTGGGCGATGGTCGCGCTCATGCTGATCGGCATTCCGACGCTGCGTAAGACCGGCACCGCCCCCGCGCCGGAGTTGCCACTCGACTGAAGGCGCGGCGCGCGGGCTCACCCCTGGTCGGCAGGCGCGAAGGAAACCCGATACCGGCCCCATGGGGAGTTCACTTGGCCCCAATCGTTCCCTCGACTCCTCGCACTGGGATAGGTGTGCCCCTCGATGAAGGTGACCGGTGCGATGGCCTGGTCAGCCGCAGGGACGTCGTACCCTCCGGGGCCTCGCACGACTTCTCCGAGTGCGCGCTCCTACAAGAGCACAGGGACTCAGCCGTGAGCGCTCCGATACTCGTCGTAGCGCTGTCTAACCCTATCCTCGGAGCGGAACGGGCGGCGGGTAACGGGCGCCCCGACACGATTAAGGGCCGCAGCGCTATTCTCTTCGGTCATATCCGCCTCGGAGCCGAACACCTCCAGGCATGAACGCAGGTTATCCGTCTCGTCGGCCAGATTATGAAGAAGGTCTCCCGCAAGTCTCTGGACAGAAGCGAAGTGATTCTGGATACCGAAAGTATCCAGGCCAACGCCAGCCCCTCTCGAAAAACCTGTAACATAAGAGATATCAAGAATCGCTTCCTCTGCTTCACGGAATCTATCGCTAAGAGCTTTGAGGTCAGGATCAGCAATTCTCTTCAGATCATCAAGGTTCGCTATCTCAAGGCTTGGAGGACTGCTACTGTACTTTGTTGCAGCCCCTTTGAGATCGATAGCAAAATTAGGTCTTGCCATATTATCTGCCGCCTGAACATAGGCGCTATCGATACAGGCGCCGATCGATTCTTCCGCATCGTGAAGAGCGGAGTTCGACCTATCGAGGAACTTCCTTAACATATCACGAGTTCCATTAACTCCTGGCTCGACATGATTAGTATTCTCCTCAGACTTGGTAATCATTGAATCAATTGCCGAGACCGCATTAAGAACACCTGAAACCAGACCACCAATATTTTGTGTTGTCCCGCTCGTTATCATGCCGGCACTCCATTCGAAGATACCAACAATGGCCGCGATATCCCTATCGCTATTCGCCAGCTTCGCAGCTGCATCAGCGAACACCGCATCGAGGCTCAGTTTAAGCTGGGTCATCGCCTCATGATTCTTTCTCGCCGCAGCAGCCAGGACATCAACCAAGCTCGCGATGTTGGCGACAACGCCCCCGAGGTGAGTCGCATAATATACCGCCACATCAGCGACCTGCCCGCGAACGAGGGTCCTCTCAATCCTACTCTTCAACGCATCCACATCAGAACGAAGAATCGAAGACTCCGCCAAAAAGTCCTGGACGTGGCCGATTCGACTTACCACGTCATCGAGCTCAATCGTGGTCGGGAGATCGACGTAAGATTTCACGGTCGCTGTAATGCCATCACGAATCTGTGCAAACTCGCCCGCGAAATCCCGGTTCCGCTCGCCATCCTTGGCGTCGAAATCCTCATCGTAGACCCCGCCGCCATTCCCAGAAGAGTCGGGCATCGTCACCGTGCGATGAACAGTGCGCGTGAACACTCCGTCTTGAACGTAATCATCTCGACGGTACAAACCCCCACTCTCTCTGTACCCTTGACAGTCCATATGGTATGTAATTGCCCCGACGATCACCTTGTCGCGCTCTGCTTTTGCTTCAACGTTCGTCTTGGGACCACCGCTGCTCGTCGGATTCGCCATTTTCGGTACCTCCATCGTGTGTCTCAATGCGATCAGCGTACCGCCTGCCGCCAGGCCGGGAGGAGCGTGTCCACGCTTGCGCTCGCCGGGTGCGTTGGCCCTATGATTGGCGTGATGTTGCTCCGACCCCCTCTCATCGACGACGAGTCCCCCTCGCTCGCTCTGGCCCTGACCGCCGGCGCGGGCGAATTCGCGTCAACGCTGCTGGTCGCCGCCATGTCGAAGGGATGGTTCTACCCGGGAGTCGTCGGCTTCGGAGGAGTTGGCTCCCAGCGCAGCGCCCGCATCCTGGGCCGGGTCCTCATGGCGCGCGGCGACGAGGGCCGTTCCTGGCTCCAGAACCGCCGAGGCTGGCGCCAGTTCTTCAACGCGCAGGTTCCCCGTCAGCCCGTCCTCGTCACGGTCGGAAACGCCCGGCGCCTCGCCTTCGCGGATCGGGGCGGTTTCGTCGACATGACGGTGCTCGGCCACGGCCTCGAACCCGGCTGGCATGACGCCACGATCCAAGTCCTCCACGCGGGCGACGTTCGCACCCTCGGCCTGTCCGAGGACACGGCCTCCAAGCTCGCCACCACCCTGCGCACCGCGACCCCGCTGCCCGCACCGCCCTCCGCCATGTACGAGCGCCCCCGCAAGGGCCGCATCCGCGCCGGGCGCCCCACGTGCGTACGCGTGCGCATCGTCTCCGACGAGGAACATTTCGGCGTCGTCTCCGACATCGACGACACCGTCATGGTCTCCATGCTCCCCCGACTGGTCACGGCGGCCAGGCACGCGCTCCTGGACCGCGTCTCCTCCCGCGAGGCTGTGCCCGGCATGGCGGAGCTGCTGACGACCCTGACCACCTCGTCCACGTCCTCGGACGGGGTGCCGGAGGGCACGCACTCCCCCATCATGTACCTGTCGACGGGAGCGTGGAACGTGGTGCCGACGCTGCGCTCCTTTCTGGAACGCTCCGGCTACCCAGCGGGGGGATTCCTCATGACGGACTTCGGCCCGTCGAACACGGGATGGTTCCGCTCCGGCCCAGAACACAAGCGCCGCGAGCTTCGCCGCCTGGCGCGTATGTTCCCGCAGATGCGCTGGCTCCTCGTCGGCGACGACGGGCAACACGACCCCGAGATCTACGCCGAGTTCGCGCGCGAGCACCCCGATGCCGTCGCAGGAATCGCGATTCGCTCGCTTTCCGAACTCGAGCAGTTCATGGCTCACGGCACCTTCGAGGCCATGGTTCCGGACGCCCTGTGGACCGTGCCCGAGCGAGTGCCCGTCTGGTACGGCTCCAACGGTCATGCCCTCCTGGATAACATACGAGGCCGTGGCACGGCCGGACCTCTCTCCCCCCGCTGAGGTTGCGCACAGGCCGGGCACGGGCGGCGCCCGGCTGGCTCGTGCCGTGCCGGTGTCGCGGGTGGCGCGGCTAGGTGTCAACAGGCGCCGCCGAGGCGCGGACACGCTCGCGGGCGGGCGCTCGCGGATAGGAAATCACTTCGTGGATAGGTTATGGACACTTGGATAGGTCAATAACCTATCCACAAGGAAATAACCTATCCACGTGCGCGCAACCTATCCACGTGCGCGCGGGCGTCTCGCCGCCGATAGCGGCGCGCGTTTCAGCGAGGCCAACCTATCCACTCGCGGGCGGGCGTCTCCTCCGAGGCCCGCTGGAAGCGGCCGACGAGGCTGCCGCCGATGAGGGACAGCGCCATGACTCGGGGCGCGGCCCCGGCGCAGCCGCCCCTCCGTGGCGCGCTGCCTCGCCCCGTGCGCCAAGAGACAGAAAGGCCGCCCCGAGGGGCGGCCCCTGAGCTACACCGACGTGCCCCTGCCTACGAACCCGACATCGGCAGGCACTTGGCTGGCTGCTCGATCGGATCCGTCGACTTCAGGACGCGCTGAACGTCCTCCGCACTCATCGCGTCATCGTAGAAAGTTCCGAGCTCCACCGTCACGTCCGCGCCGGTCGCATCGCTCAGGCGCACGTGGGAGCCAGGGAAAAATCGCGCCACCGAGTAGGCGTTGTCTACTCCGTTCAAACCGGCGGTGATGCGCACCTTGCCCGAGTACTCGACGTCGGCGTTCTCGGGCTCCTGCGCCTGGAAGCCGGCTGCCGTGAGCATGTCGGTCGCCTTGGAAGCCAAGCCCTGATGCTGCGTCGTGTTGATGACCGTGACCGACACCTGAGAAGGAGCCACGGGCTTCGAGTCGGCCGTCGGACAGGGGATGTCCCCCGTCTCCGCGTACTTAACCTTCACAGAAAAGTCGTTACCGAAGGGAACCGGCACGATCCCCGTGAACACCAGGGCGGCGACAGCTGCCACGACTAGCATCGCGACGCCGACAACGGCGAAGGTCATGTTCTGACGCTGCTGGCGCTCGCGCAGGAAACGCTGACGCGGGGTGAGGGCAGGGCTGGGCTCGTTCGGGGTACTCACAGTCCCAACACTATCGAATAGGGGTGCTTCGAGGCCAGACAACGCCCCGTCAGGAGCGTTACATCTCCCCCGCGCCCTCCCCCGCGATACAGTAAGGAGACCCTTACGGCGGCGCCGTCTCGTCGCCAGCACCCCCGGGACGCGCCGCGCGAGGACGCGGCGGGAGCAACGCAACCACGGCCTCGTCCCCCAACTAACCCCGAAAGAAGACCACGATGAGCTTCCTGCCCACCGACCTGCTCGCCCGCATCCACGAGCGCGCCGCAGACGCCGACGCCTCAAACACCTACCCGCACAGCGACCTCGCCGACCTGCGCGAGGCCGGCTACCTGGCCGCTTTCGTCCCCACCGAGTACGGGGGCGCGGGACTGAGCCTGACGCAGATCGCCGCCGAGCAGACCACCCTGGCCAAGGCCGCGCCCGGCACGGCCCTGGGCATCAACATGCACCAGATCATCGTTGGCCTCGGCCGCCACCTGGTCGCGGCAGGAAACCCGCGCGGCGAGCAGATCCTGCGCGACGCCGCCGCCGGGGAGGTGTTCGGCTTCGGAATCTCCGAGCCCGGCAACGACCTCGTCCTCTTCGGCTCCACCACCCGCGCCACGGCGACCGCGGATGGCGGTTACTCCTTCGAGGGAACCAAGATCTTCACCTCCCTGTCCCCCGTGTGGACGCGCCTGCTGATCTTCGGGCGCGCCGAAACACAACAGGGCCCCAAGTCCGTGTTCGGCATCGTCCACCGCGACGACGAGGGATACTCGATCAAGGACGACTGGGACACTCTCGGCATGCGCGCCACCCAGTCCATGACGACGCTGCTCAAGGGCGTCACCGTCCCCGAAGAGCGCATCCTCACGATCACCGACCCGGGTCCCAGCGCCGACCCCGTCATCTTCGGTATCTTCTCCCACTTCGAGATCCTGCTCGCCGCCACCTACCAGGGCGTGGGCGAGCGGGCCGTCGAGGTCGCCGCCGAGCACGTGGCGCTCCGCCGCTCGGTCAAGAACCAGACGACCTACTCCAACGACCCCGACATCCGCTGGCGCGTCGCGGAGGCCGCGCTCATCATGAACGCCGTCGGCCCTCAGGTCCGCGAGCTAGCGCGCGACATCGACGCGGGCGTGGACCGCGGACGCTCGTGGATGCCGCAGCTGTCCGCCGCAAAGAACGCGGCCGCCGAGGCCACCCTGCGGGCCGTGGAGCAGGCGATGCGCGCGTGCGGGGGCGCCGCCTACTACAACGCGCACGAGCTCTCGCGCCTGTACCGCGACGCGCTCGCCGGCCTCTTCCAGCCCTCCGATCAGGAGTCCCTGCACGCCGCGTGGGCGAACCTCATCCTGGGGCCCATCGAGCAGGCGAAGTAGGCTCGCGCCCATCGACGAGGCCTGGGCCGGGCAGGCGCCAACGGCACAGCCGGGCAGGCGCCAACGGCACAGCCGGGCAGGCGCCAACGGCACAGCCGGGCAACTCCTGGCGTCACAGCGGAAGCGGGCCCCGAGGACGTCCTCGGGGCCCGCTTCCGCTGTCGCATCGCCCTACTGATTCCAGGCGAAACGGGTGGGGGTGATCTCGCCGGTTGTCCCAGTCATCCAGCCGCCGCGCGCCAGCGCGAAGGAGTCGCCCGACTTCGTGTTCCAGCAGGTCACGCCGTCTTGCGTGGAACGGCACGCGTAGTCGCCATTCGTGGCCGCTGCTTCGTATTCCAGCTTCGGTCCGCCCTTGGGTAGGCTGTCCGCGCACGACTGGGACGCACTCGTCGCCGTGGCCGTCAGGACGCCGACCTTGCTGCCGGAGCAGGAGGCGTAGCCCTCCTCCGCCCAGTCGGAGTCGGCGATGCCGCAGCTGACGCCGTCAGCCGAGAAGGAGCACCTGATGTTGCCCGACGGGGCCGTGAAGCTGTCCATCTTGGCCGCCCCGGCGGGAGCCGGATACTTCGCCGGCTCGTCCGTCGTCGCGCTCGCGGAAGGCGTCGGTGCCGCGGAAGAGGAGGACGAGGACGTCGGGTTCGACCCACCCGAGGGGCCCTCGTACCCTCGCGTGAACACGAAGATCACGAATCCGAGGAGAACGGCGGCGACGAGCGCCAGAACCGCGAGCACGATGCCCATGACGGGGATGGGTCGACGCTCGCGCGTGACAGGCGCGGCGGCCGCGGGCTGCGCCGTGGGCTGGACCTGGTAGGAGGCGCCCGCGCCCGGGTACGCCTGCGGCATCGACGCGGTGCGCTCGGGGTTGGACGACGCGCTCGGATAGGAGGCTCCCGGGTAGGAGGCTCCCGGGGTCGCGGCGGGATAGGTTGCGGTAGCCTCGGGGTCCCGCGCGGTCTTGCCGCCCATGATCGACTGACGCTGAACCTGGGCAACGACCTGCTCGCGCGCCCCCACCTTCGGGACCGGCGCGTTCGAGCCGACCACGGCCGAATAGGGGGTCGTCCGCTCAACCTGCGAGTAGGAGTTCACGCCCCCCTGCCCCAGGATGTACATGCCCGACTCCGAGGTGCGGATCGAGGAACCGGCCACGGCACCGGACACGTCCCCGTGCATGACGAGGTAGCCGTCTGAGTCGATGTAACCGTCGTAGTCCTCGCGCGCCTCAAGGGCGGCGTTGACGGCGGGGTCGTTGAACTGGTGCAGCCAGTCAAGCAACCCGCGATAGGCGTGGGGGTGCGCGGCGACGGCCGGGCGTAGCTCGGGGTAACGGTACGCCAGTTGGCGCAGCGCTTCGGCGTCGGTCGACGGGTCCTGGGCTGCCGCCGCAGGGTTGTCGAAATGCAGCTCTTGTGCCATCGATGCTCCAGATTTCACGGTCAAGCGGTTGATACACAATACCGCGCCGACGCGCCGCAAGTGAAACCTTACACCGCTCTTTTCCCAACATTCGGCGCTGTCACTTGACAAACGCCCTAAGAAACACCACGGAAGACGAAGCTGTCAAAATCGAGGGCTTCGATATCCGCCGCGAGAGAGCGCACCTGGTCGTCCCACCCGGCGCGCGTGGCCTGAAAACCGTCGGGTGCTCCCTCTCCCCTCGCCTGCTGGAGGGCGAAGGAACGCACGCCCATGTCACGGGCGGCGCGCGCCACCTCGAGCCCGTCGCCCGGGCCGCCCGGGTACACGGTCAGGCGCACCTCGTGCTCGACCTCGGGGTGGGACACGACGATCGCCAGGGACTCCCACGCGCGTTCCCCGGCGCCCTGTCGCCCGGCCACGGCCTCGTAGTGGGAGGGCGTGGCCTTGACGTCGATGCCCACCCAGTCGACGAGGCCGGCACCGAACAGGTCCTCCAGGCGGCCCGGGTAGGGGCCGGCGGTGTGCAGGCCGACGCCGAATCCGAGCTCGCGAACGCGCTCCATGCCCGCGCCGAGCGCGATCTGGCGGGTCGCCTCGCCGCCGGAGAACACGACTCCGTCGAGGAGTCCTCGCCTGCGCGAGAGCAGGTCCTCCAGCACGCCCCACGCGACCACGCCCGGGATGCGCGGGTCAATGATCGCGCTGTTGTGACAGTAGGGACACGCCCACGGGCAGCCCTGCAGAAACAGGGACGCCGCTAGCTTTCCGGGCCAGTCCACGCTTGACATGGGCACGAGGCCGGCGATTTGCAGGTCGTCCGGCGTCCAGGTGTGCACGGCCCGCCCGCCGACGAGACCGGTAGCACGGCTCCGGCTCGGCGTGCCCTCCGGGCTCGCCCCGGCCTCGTCGAGCGGCGGGCGGACACTCACATCAGGCTCCCCGCCGGAGGGAAGGCGCTGACGAGCTCGCCGTGCGCGTCGGCGGCGTTCTCGGAGAACATCTGACGCTCGTTGTACTCGCCCTTCTTGCCGATGTTGAAGGACTGGACGGGACGGAAGTAGCCCATGACGCGCGTCCACACCTCGCAGGCCTGCGGCTCGGCGTCCGGCCGGGCGGCGGCGCACTTCTCGCAGGTGAAGTGCTCGCCGACCAGGTAGCCGTGGACCGGGCAGATCGAGAAGGTCGGCGTGATCGTGATGTAGGGGACCTTGAACGCGGTGAGGGAGCGGCGCACCATCTCCTTGCAGGCCTGACCCGACGAGAGGCGCTCGCCCATGTACAGGTGCAGGACCGTCCCTCCCGTGTACTTGCCCTGGAGGACCTCTTGCTCCTCGAGGGCCTGGAACGGGTCGTCCGTGTAACCCACCGGAAGCTGGGAGGAGTTCGTGTAGTAGGGCTGGTCGGGCGTGCCCGCCTGGATGATGTCGGCGAAGCGCTTGCGGTCCTCCTTCGCGAAGCGGTAGGTCGTTCCCTCGGCGGGCGTGGCCTCAAGGTTGTACATGTGGCCGGTGGCCTCCTGGAGCTGGACCATGCGCTCGCGCACGCGGTTCAGGATTCGCACGCACATGTCGAAACCGCGCGGGTCCGTCAGGTCGTAGGCGTCGCCGCTGAAGTTACGCACCATCTCGTTCATGCCGTTGACGCCGATCGTCGAGAAGTGGTTATCGAGCGTGCCCAGGTAGCGCTGCGAGTAGGGGAAGAGGCCGTGGTCCATGTGGTATTGGATGGTCTCGCGCTTGATCTCGAGGGATTGCGAGGCCAGGTCGATCAGCTCGTCCATGCGCGCGACGAGGCCGGCCTCGTCCCCCTTGTAGAGGTAGCCGAGGCGCGCCATATTGAGCGTGACCACGCCGATCGAGCCTGTCAGCTCGGCGGATCCGAAGAGGCCGTTGCCGCGCTTGAGGAGTTCGCGCAGGTCCAGCTGGAGTCGGCAGCACATGGAGCGGATCATGTGCGGGTCCAGGTCGGAGTTGATGAAGTTCTGGAAGTAGGGCAGGCCGTACTTCGCGGTCATCTCGAAGAGCGCGTCGACGTTCTCGCCCTCCCAGTCGAAGTCGGGCGTGATGTTGTAGGTGGGAATCGGGAAGGTGAAGACGCGCCCGTCCGCGTCGCCGCCCGTCATGACCTCGATGAACGCTCGGTTGATCAGGTCCATCTCACGCTGCAGCTCGCCGTAGGTGAAGTCGACGATCTCCTCGCCGATCATGGGGTGCTCGTCGGCCAGGTCATCCGGGCAAGTCCAGTCGAAGGTGAGGTTCGTGAAGGGGCACTGGCTCCCCCACCGCGAGGGCACGTTCAGGTTATAGATGAGCTCCTGCATGCACTGAACGACCTCCTCGTACTCCATGTTGTCGAGGCGCACGAAGGGGGCCATGTACGTGTCGAAGGAGGAGAAGGCCTGCGCGCCCGCCCACTCGTTCTGGAGGGTGCCGAGGAAGTTGACGATCTGGCCGCACGCCGAGGAGAAGTGCTTGGGCGGGGCCGACGCGATCGCGCCGCCCACGCCGTTGAAGCCCTCCTGGATGAGGCGCTTGAGTGACCATCCGGCGCAGTAACCGGCGAACATGTCGAGGTCGTGGATGTGGTAGTCGCCCGCGCGGTGGGGCGCGCCGATCTCGGGCGTGTAGACGTGCTCGAGCCAGTAGTTGGCGACGATCTTGCCCGCCGAGTTCAGGATCAGGCCACCGAGCGAGTAGCCCTGGTTCGCGTTGGCGTTGACTCGCCAGTCGGAGCGGTCGAGGTATTCCTCCACGGTTGCGATGGCGTCGACGTCGTAGCGGGGTGCGCTGGTCATGATCCCTGGTTCTTTCTATCAATGCGGCATATGGTGAGTGGGCGCGTCGCGCGGGTGCCCGACCATCTCAACGGCGGGTGGCGGGCACGAGATACTGCTCTTGCGCGGGCGCGTTCGACACGTCGCGGAGGCTACACCCCGATGGCCCGAGGCCGTGGCACTGTGAGAGGCGGTGGCCACCTCCGACCGGTGCGGACCTTCCCTAGATCTAGGGACAAGCGAGCCATAATAACTAGATGTAGTGCTTGGGTCGAACAGGTACCACTATATCTGGCATCGGTCGCGCGTCAAAATCCGCCGCGCGCGTCGCACAGTTCCACTCGTCACCTCTTGTCGCACGCGCAACTTGGGGACCTAAGTCCCATCGTGGGGTCGGATCGGCAGCACCTGGCCATACGAACGGGCCCCCGCTGAGGCGAGCGCTCCCGCATGTCCTGCTCAGGCAACGCCCCTCGGCCGGCTGGGTTGCAGCCAACTGGGCTTGGCCACCTGGGTTTGGCTTCCTGCCGCCCGGGCTTTGGCCACTGGGCCTTGACCACCTGTCGACGCCTGGCAGCGCGGCCCGATAACTGGCGGGGTTAACCCCTTCAATGCGCACGTTAACCCCACTAGTGGAGCGTGGGCACCCCCGCCAACACGACCACCTATCGGGTTAACCTGCGCACGAACGAGGCCGGGGCTCGGCCGGCCACCCACGCACACCGGGCACACCCGGCCACCCACGCACTCGCCCAGCCAGGACCTCGCCGCCGGATCAGACCAGGAAGGGCAGCTTCTTCACCACACCCAGGCCCTTCCACCAGCGGCCCAGCCCCAGCGTGTCCCCCGCACTCGTGAGCGGAATCAGGATGAGGACGAGCGCGTACACCAGGTGCTCGCTCACGACGGGGTTGAGCGAGCCCCACACCCACGGGGCGACCGCCGCGTACATGAAGCCGAGCATGACGACGCCCGCGGAGGCCGCCAGGCGCGTACCGATCCCGAGCACCAGGGCCACCCCGATGCCGAGCAGGCCCAGCATGAACAGCCAGTCGATGGCGGGCACCGCCAGGGATTCGAAAAAGGAGGCGAGAGGCTTGCCCGTCGTGGCGCCCGTCAAGTAGCTCTGCGCGGGGGTTCCGCCGTTGATCCATGCGCGAGACGGCCCCGTCGAGTAGTGCAGCCCGAACGTCTTATCCAGGAAAGACCACAGGAAGATGAAGCCGACCGCGATGCGCAGCAGGCCCAGGACGAAGCGCGCTGGCACAGAGGTGACTACGTGAGAGGCGGGGCTGGGCATGGCGATCCTTTCGTGCGGCGACGACGTTCTCGTTCATTATCCACCGTCGCGAGGCCGCAGGGGGTACCGGCTCCCCGGGCGCCAAGCGGGGTGCCGGGAGGGGCCTACTCGCCGGCGAGGTGGTCGACCTCGTGAATGATGAGGCCGCACAGGGCGGTCACCCAGGAGACGGCGGCCACGCCCAACACGAGCGAACGCCAGGGGCGGATCTGCAGGAAGTCCTCGAAACCGTAGCCTGAACCGGGGGACGCCGCGGACATGCTGAAGCCCCACAGGGCGGCGAGGGTCGCCAGGACGGCCACGCCGATAAGGCCGACGCACAACCACACCATCGCCCGTTGGTACTTGACCCCGTGCCGAGGCCGACGCTCGATGGGTGACAGCGCCAGGGCCCAGGCGCCCGCGATGAGGGCCGCGGTAATCGCGTCCGAGGGGCGGTGCCAGCCCTCCATCATGACGGACACGCTCATGAGCGACGTCCACACCCAGCCGATCCACGAAGCCGGGCTACGTAGCCACGGCGGAGCGACGACGATGAGTGCCAGGGAGAGAGTGACGGCGACGGTTGTGTGCCCGGAGGGCAGGGAGTTCACGACGCCGGTGGTGACGCCGAGGCTGGGGCGGGTAAGGACGTATGCCTTGAGAATCTGGGTGGTCAGGTTGGCGCCGACGACCGCGCCGAGGGCGCGCCCGGCGAGCGTGGGCCGCCGCCTCGCGGCCGCGATGATCGCGACGACGATGCCGACGACGACCATGACGGGCACGGAGACGATGCCGGTGACGAGGGTCGAGAAGGCCTCGTACTTGCCCGCCGATCGCATCATGCCTTCCATGAGGATCGTGTCGATCACCTGCCCGTGGGCGGTGGCGAGAGCAATGTGGGAGATGAGCCCTGTGAGGACCGCGCAGCTGGCGACGCCGACGAGGCGGCGCGCGAGCTTGCGCCGGTACCACGCGTCTTCGCTCAGCCGACGAGGCGCGGGCCCCTTCTCCGCCTCGCGCGCGACGGCGTGGGGCTGGGTTCGCCCCCGGGAGGAGCGTTCTCGAGTCGGGGCGTCCTCCCGACGGCGGTCGCGTCCCTCGCCGCTGACCGCGGGCGCGCCGGAGCGCGAACGGGGGCGTGCGGGACGCGAGCTCTTGGTGTAGGAGTCGTCGACGGTGGGGTCGGAGGGAAGGGCGGAATTGGGGTCGTCCATGCGGTCCTCCGTTCGTGTCGATTCGTCTGTTCCCGTACACACTGTAGTGGAGTATGGAGCTGATTCGCGGACTTGCACGGGCTGACAGAGGGTTGGAGACGAGGATCAAAGCGCGGGCCGTCGACGACGAGGCCTCGCTCCCGTTCCTCGCCCCATTCCTCGCCCTGCGGGGAGCCCCGCGGGGAGCGCAGCGTCCCGCGGGGCCTCGCCTCGTAGGTGAGCGCGCGCACGTGGGAGGCCTCGGTTAGAGTGGGAGTGTCCGATTCTGCACGTTTCACACGGGAGTTGTCAGTGGCTACTTCTTTACCTGTCAGCACCGACCGTATCCGCGATTTGTTGCGGTCTCGGGACGTGCGTTTCGGCGATTACAACGAGGGTGAACTCGCGTATCTGACGCCCAATGCCGCATTCTTTTGGAACGCAACGAACCCGCAGATCCTGCAGCTGCGCGCGCAGTGGCGCGGCATCGCGGCGACACCGGAGCAGTTCGGGGAGCTTGCGCGCGAGGTCGCGACCTGCAACTCGACGCGCACCGGCCCCAAGGCATACGTTGCGCCGCTGGAGGACGGCACGCAGTACGGGTTGATCGCCGAGTGCAACATCGTGGTTCTGTCCGGCTTGACGCAGGCTCAGCTGGATCATTTTTTCGAGACCTCCATGGCGATGATCATGGGTTTCTTCGCGGACCTTGAGGAGACGCTGCCCGGGTTCGTTGACTGGGAAGACAAGAATCGGGAGGCGACGCGATGAACACTCCTTTTGTGGTGCCGGAGGACGACACGACGCCCTACCCCGCCGATTTCGAGCGAGTCGCCGCCGCCGTTCGCGAGATGGGCTACGCCCTGGACGTGATCGAGCCGGGCCGCGCCGGCGGCGCGCTCTTCGACCGCATCCCCTTCCTCATCTCCTTCGACATGGCGGGACGTTTCCTGTCGATTCGCGCACTGTGGGAGCCCGATATTCCCGCGGCCAGCGCCGAGCACGCGATGTTCGCTACCGCCGACAACTGGAATCGGGAGAAGTACTTCCCGACCGTCTACACGGCGACGACCCCGCAGGGAACGCTGGGCGTGTACGCCGACTTCGTCGTCGACACCGAGCCCGGCCTGTCCAACGACCAGCTGCGCGACGCGATTTCCTCGGGTATTTCGACGGGCATCGCGGCAATGGAGTACGTGAAGGATTCGGCGTCCGAGGCGCTGGGGTGGGTCAACCCCGACTCGGATGAGCGCTGACCCCTGCCCCTCCCCCGAGGACCTTCTCGCGGTCCTGACCCGGCTCAGCTCCGGGGACGACCGCCTCCTGGGCCACGTGACCCTCCCGGGGCGCGCGCAGACGCTCGCGCGCTGGCCGCGCTGGGTGTCTCCCGCCGTCGTGGAGGCCTGGGCTCGTCGCGGGGTGACGCGCCTCTGGTCCCACCAGCGCGAGGCCATGGACGCGATCCGCTCCGGATCCGACGTGGTCCTCGCGACGGGGACGGGCTCCGGCAAGTCCCTGGCCGCGTGGACGCCAATCCTCTCCGACCTCGTCGAGGCGGAGGACTCGTCGCGCATCTCCGCGATCCACCGGCGCCCCACCGCCCTGTATCTCGCGCCCACCAAGGCGCTGTCGGCGGATCAGGCGGCCTCGCTCGCCTCGCTCCTCGGCCAGGACGCGGCCCCCGCCGCCCGGCCGGGCGAGGAATCCACAGGCCCAAGCGGCGGCCTCGTGGACGATCGCCTGCGGCGCGTGCGCGCTTCGACCGTGGACGGGGACACGCCTCGCGAGGCGAAGGACTGGGCGCGCGTCGGCGCGGACCTGATCCTGTCGAATCCGGATTTCCTCCACTACGTGATGCTGCCCTCGCATCAGCGCTGGTCGCGTTTCCTGGCGTCGCTGCGCCTCGTCATCATCGACGAGGCCCACCACTGGCGCGGCGTGACCGGATCGCACATCGCGCTCGTCGTGCGGCGACTGCTGCGCGTAGCCCACCACCTGGGCGCCGACCCGCGCGTCGTGATGCTCAGCGCGACAGTGCGCGACGCGGCCGCCGTCGGTCGTGCGATGACGGGGCGCGACGCGATCGCCGTCACCGAGGACGGCTCGCCAGCGGGCGCCCATGAGCTGATCCTGTGGCAGGGCGGCATCGTCGCCGACGAGTCCGAGGTGGACATCTCCTCGTTCCTGGCGGCCCTCGACGCGCCGCCCGGGAGCGCGACCCTGGACGTCCCGATCGTTCGCCGCAGCGCCGGGGTCGAGGCCGCTACACTCACCGCCGCATTCGTCCAGGAGGGCGCTCGCCTACTCGCGTTCGTGCGTTCGCGCGCTGGGGCCGAGGCGGTGGCCGCGCAGGTCCGCGACCGTCTCTCCTCGCGGGGCTCCCCTCTCGCGGGTCGCGTGGGCGCGTATCGGGGCGGCTACTTACCCGAGGAGCGGCGCGCGCTCGAGGAGGCGATTCGCTCGGGAGCGGTGCGGGCGCTAGCCACGACCTCCGCCCTCGAGATGGGCCTGGACATCTCGGGCCTGGACGCCACGATAACGGTCGGATGGCCGGGCACTCGCGCGTCGCTGCGCCAGCAGATCGGGCGCGCGGGCAGGGCTGGGTCGCCCGGGACGTCCGTTCTGATCGCCTCCGACAACCCCCTCGACGCCTACCTTGTGCGCCACCCGGAGCACATCCTCGGCGAGGTCGAGGCCTGCGTCATCGACCCTTCCAACCCGTGGGTGCTGGCCCCGCACGTCGCCGCCGCCGCGGCAGAGATACCGCTCACCTCGTCCGATATCGCTTACTTTGGACCGGAACTAAAGGGGGTCACGGAGCGCCTCGTCGCCGACGGGTACCTCAGGCGCAGGCCCTCGGGCTACTTCTGGGATGCCACTCGGCCCGAGCGCCCCAGCGACCTGACCGACCTGCGCGGCGCCGCCGGGGACGTTCAGATCGTCGACGCGGCCACGGGAGCTGTCGTCGGCACGATCGACCAGGCCTCCGCCGACGCGCACGTTTTCCCCGGAGCCATCTACATCCACCAGGGACGCGCCTTCCACGTGTTGAGCCTCAGCTCGCTCACCTCGCCCGTCGCCCCCTCCTCCCGGGGGTGGTCGCGCGAGTTCATGACTCAGGTCCGGGCAGGCTCCCCAGCGGACGCCCACGGAGGAGAGGAGGGGCGCCAGCGGTCCCCTGCCTCGTCGATCATCCTCCCCCCGGCGCGAGGCGACGACACGCGCGTCGCCGTCGTCGAGGAGGTACGCACCCCCCTGCGCACACGCTCGACCACGCACACGAGCGTCGAGGTCTGCGGCATTGAGGAGACGTACACGAGCGGCGACGGGACCGTCGTGTGGCACCACGGGCCGACGAACGTGTCGACGCGCGTGACGGACTACGACCTGCTGCGCCTGCCGGGGCTCGAGTTCATCCGCAACATCGAGCTGTTCATGCCTACCCACACCCTGCCCACCAAGTCGACGTGGTTCACCCTCACCCCCGCCGCCCTGGCCGCGATGGGGATCGCGGCCGCGGACCTGGCCGGGTCCCTGCACGCGACCGAACACGCGATGATCGGTATCTTGCCGCTCATCGCAACCTGCGACCGCTGGGACCTGGGCGGGCTGTCGACCGAGCTACACGACGATACTGGCTCCCCCACCGTGTTCATTCACGACGCCTTCCGCGGCGGCGCCGGTCACGTGCTCGCGGGTTTCGGCCACGCGCGTGAGTGGGTCGGCGCGACCCTCGAGGCCGTCTCCTCCTGTGACTGCGAGGACGGATGCCCGCGCTGCGTCCAGTCCCCGAAGTGCGGCAACGGTAACGAGCCCCTGTCTAAGGCGGGAGCCATCACGCTGCTGACCTACCTGCTCGACCGTGCCCCGGGGGCGTAGCCCCCGTCGCCTTCGGCGCGGCGGGGCTTCCGCGCCCGCGGGGCTTGCGCACACGCGACGGCCAGCTCGCCCGTGTCGAAGGAGCGCGCACCCGAAGGGGCCGACCATAAGGCCGACCCCTTCGAGTATCCCATCAACACAGTACAAGTTCCCCGATGCGTTCCCTTTCCTGGCTCGCCTCCTGTAGGCGACTCCTTCGATTTGATGAGTCTCACTCTAGGGGGCGCACCTGTGGGAAGCATTGAACGGAGCTGATAGTTTCCTGAGAGTCTTTCAGGTTGGCGTTCCTGCCCGCGCTCGCGAGCGAATCGTCGCTGACACCCCCATGATGACCACCGTCTCGGAGACGCTCACTCGGCAGTTGCCGCCGAGCACCTCGCAGGTCTCCACGGTCGCGCCGTTGGCTGCTGCCACCGATGCGGCGGCCACGCAGGGGCGCTCGCCGACGTCCTCCCACGGAGCGGTCGCGGAACGCTCCGCCCCCGCGAGCGCCGACAGGTCAGCGACGGCCTGTAGGCGCACGGCCTCTGCGCGCGCCGCCCCGCCCCCCGACATGAGGATCGTGAGAGTTAGGCCAAGGGCGATGAGGCCGAGGCTATTGACTGTCCCGGATCCCTCCTCGCTCGCGGGCGAGCGCCTCACGGCTGGGCCGCCTCGTCGATCGTGGTGACCCGGCAGCGCGCCACGCCCCCGATCCAGCCGGCGACGCCGCGGTAGGGCGCGGTCCCGCTGACCGTGACGAGTCCGTCCCCTCGCGCCACCGTGTAGGTGCCGGGAGGGTAGGAGGCCGAGGCAACGGTGTAGGGATTCCCGTCCTCGATGGAGGCCGCTCTCGCGCCGTCGCGCACCGCCTGGCACAGGCGCGAGCCTGTAAGTCCGGCCTGCGCGGCGGCGACGAGCACTCCGACGACGAGGGTGACGGCGACGAAGCACACGGCGTGCTCGACGGTGACGTAGCCGGATTCGTCGCGTATCATCGGGTGCTCAGAGCTTCCTGGATGATCGCTTCGAGGGTGGATCGCACCGCGTCTGACTTGAGAATCACGATGAGCAGCCCAGCGAAGCCCGCGGCGGCGATCGTGCCGATCGCGTATTCGACGGTGGTCGCTCCCTCCTCGGGGTCACCCCCGGCGTCAGGGGTTGCTTCCTCGCGGGAGCGGAGGCGTCGAGCGGTGTCGTGCAGCGTCCCCATCGCGGCGAGCTGCGCCCGCGTCGCGGCGCATTGTATGCGTTCGATAATCGTCATTGATCTGTCCTTTCGTCGTGCGCGCGCGTGCGCGCACGGCCAGTGTGCGCGTCTCTCTGGCGCGCGTTCCACCCGGATTGGACGCCCTGTGGATAGCCCCGCCGCGCAGGTCGGCCCTGTGGACGGATCGCCGTTGCGGCATCCGCCCGTCGTTTCCTTCGTCGCCTCCCGTCGTCCCCCGACGTCGGCTTTCCATCGAAGGAGAGACGTGGGGCGGGCGTTCGACGCAGGCGCCTCGCCTGCGTCCTCGGAGACGGGCAGGTGCAGCCATGCTCTTTCGGCTACAGTTGCGCTTGGCGTGTCGGTATTCGACGGATTAGGAGGTCGTAATGAACCCCGAGGAATCAGTGTCAGCGATCGAGAAGCTCCTCGACGAGTGGCAGAGCCAGGCCGAGCAGAAGGCTATCGACAACCAGAAGCTGGTTGAGGACATCGCGCAGGTCGAGGCCGTCGCGCAGTCCCAGGATCGCTGCGTGCGCGTCGTCGTCGACTCGAACGGGGCTCTGCGCGACCTGTCTCTGTCCGAGGACATGTACGAGTATGAGCCCGAGGAGCTCGCCGCGACGATCCTCGATCTGTTCGTGGAGGCGCGCGGCGAGGTCGCCCAGCAGGTCCGCGATCTGACGAGCGCCGCCTGGGGTGCCGATAGCCCCGACGTTGAGGCGACGATGCGCTCTTACCGCAGCCCCAACCGCGACTAGGCGATGACGCGCCCTATCCCCCGATTCCGCCCATGAGGTGAGCGAGGAGGGGCGCGATCCCGAGGAGCAGGAACGCCGGGAGGAAGAACGCCCCGAGGGGCCCAACCAGGCGGACGCTGAGTTCTTCTGCCTGAGCCTTCGCGTCGATGAGGCGCGCGCGGCGCTCCCACGATGCGCAGCGGGTGAGCAGCCCCTCGGGGGCTGTCCCGCACGTCCAGGAGACCTCGAGCGCGTCGCGCAGAGGGGCGGCCCAGGGCGGTGATTCCTCCCACGATTCCTCCCAGGAGGCGCCCAGGAGCAGCGCGGAGGCGGTCCACGCGAGGGGCTCGTGTCCGAACGCCTCGGCGAGCGCGCCCAGGGTCCGCGGTATCGACGCTCCGCACGCCAGCCCGGAGGCGACGAGGTCGCAGGCGAGGGCCGCGTCGGCGCACGCCTGTCCGTCTGCGCCGCTCCCGGGAGGGCCGACACCGGCGCGCCCGCGCCGGTTCCCCCGCCCCGCCGACGCGTCTGCGCGCCGACACCGCGCGAGGATTCGGCGGCACGCGGCGATACCGGATCCCCACGCGATCAGGCCGGCGGCGGCGCAGACGCTGCCCGCTCCGCCTCCCGTGTAGAAGGACCAGGGCGACGCGCCGAGGGCAAGCGCCGCAGCGACCCCCACTAGGGGCAAGCCCGCGAGGACGCGCGCGGACATCAGCGGCCCGGCCGAGGCGACGCGACGAGCCTCCTCGACCGCTTGCGCGTCGTCGATCGCTCCCCCGATCGCGTCGAGCACGTCGGCCAGGGGTGCACCAAGGCCGTGGCTGAACCGGCAGGCGGCGATGACCGATGCGGCGCTCAAGCGCGCGGCGGCCGCATCTGGGGGCCGCTGGCCGGGCACCAGGGAACGCCAGCGCGCGGGAGCCCGCACCCACTGGTCGAGGACGGGCGGGTAGGGGTCGTCGGACTCGCCAGCGCAGCCCACGCCGATCCGTTCCATCGCGGCCGTCCACGCGGACGAGGCCGGGGAACCCGCTCGAAGCCGGGTCGAGACCTCCGCGACGAGGAGGGCGAGCTCGCGAGTCGACGGCTGTCCTTCGGCGCGCCCCCTGTGTTTCCCCGTCCTGGCGTGACGCAGGAGGCGAGCGCGCTGGAGCAGCGGTGACGACCCTCCCCGCCGATTCGGGGTTCTCGCGCCCGACCAGGCTCTCACGACGGCGCGCTCGCGCCTGCCACGCACGGCGCGGATCAGGCAGAGCGTGAGGAGGAGCAGCCCGCACGACGCGAGCGCGAGGCCAGCGACGAGCCCTACCAACCGCGCGACGCCCGCGCCGTGAGCGGAGGCGACGCCGCCGAGGAGCCCCCACCTCATAGCCCGACCTTCGCTGCCAGATCGGCCCATGCCTCGTGCTCCGCGACCCGCCCATCGACCGTGGCTCGCAGGGCGGGCACGCACGCGAGGGTGCCGCGCGCTCGGGTGAGGACCCCGACCTCGGCGACCCAGCGCCGCCCGCTGGGGGCGCGGCGCATGTGGAAGACGGCGTCGAGTCCAGCGCAGGCCTGCGCGGCGAGCGCCGAATCGCTCATGCCGGCCAGTGCGCCGAGGGCGGCGAGCCGGGCGGGCACGTCCGAGGCGCCGTTGGCGTGGATGGTCGCCCAGCCTCCGTCGTGCCCGGTGTTGAGGGAGGTGAGGACGTCGCGCACTTCCGGCCCTCGGCATTCGCCGAGGACGAGGCGATCGGGGCGCATGCGCATGGCGGCGCGCACAAGGTCGGCTAGGGTGACGCCGCCCGCGCCTTCGACGTTCGGCTGACGTTCGACGAGGTGGACGCAGTGCGGGTGGACGGGCGCTATTTCGGGGACCTCTTCGATGCAGACGATCCTCTCGTCGGCGGGAACGAGCGACAGGGCTGCGCTCAGGAGCGTCGTCTTTCCGCTGCCCGTCGCCCCGGAGACGAGGACGTTCGCGCGCGAGGAGACGAGGCCGCGCAGGAGGCGCCCCACCGGCGGCGCCAGGGTTCCGCACTCTTCGAGGTCGGCGACTCCCAGGCGTCGCCCGCCCAGAACGCGCAGGGATACGAGGGTCCCGGAGCGGGAGACCGGCGCGAGGACCGCGTGCATGCGCACCCCGCCGGGGAGGGTACCGTCGGCGATGGGTCGGGCGTCGTCGAGACGCACGCCGCACGCGCTCGCCATGCGTATGGCGGCCCGCCGCGCGTCGGACTCGTCTCGGATACCCACGTCGACGCGCGAGAGTCCCCCTCCTCGGTCCACCCACGCCCGAGCTCCGTTGATGAGGACGTCCGTGACGCCCGGCGCGTCGACGATCGCCGCGAGGGCTGGGTTCATGCCGCGCTGTCGGGCTCTGAGATCCTCCAGGGAGCGCGAGGCTTCGGCCGCGCCGCATCCCGGGCGCGCGCTGGCCGAGACCGCCCGCGCGGGCGAGTCTTCCCGGGCGAGGAGGTGCAGCGCGCTACGCATGAGAGGCCTCCAGGAGCGAGGAGTCAGCACGGCGGGGCACGCGGTGAACCCCGAAGGAGGCCAGCGCTCGGCTCAGCGCCCGCAGGTCGCGCCCGCGCCGCGTCGGGGCGCGCAGGATGGGGGTGGGAGCGCATTCGACGAGGCCAGGGCTGCGTCGCACGCGCTCCCCGGCGACGAGCGTGAGCGCGGGGCAGGGAGCGGGCGCGAGCGCCAAGCACGCGGCCATCGCAGCGGCCCCGTCGAGGTCACCGCGGGTCATGAGGATCAGTGCGTCAGCGCGGATGACCTCGGTGAGGCGCGCGGCGCGTTGATCCCACCGGCCGGCGTCGACGATGAGTGGCGCGCCGAGGCTGCGGCACGCGGCGGCCACGCGGGGATCGTCGGGGCTCGCGGCACCACGCGAGTCCCCGACGAGGGCTCGCACCCCGTCGATGAGCGGCAGGTGGTTGCGCAGGGCGGGCAGGTAGGAGTCCTCGCTCGCCTCCAGGTCCGCCCACCGCACTCCCGGCGCATCGTGATGGCGTGCCCGGGCGACGCCGGGGACCGAGCCAGAGGCGTCGACGACGACCGGGGCCTCGTCCCACGCGTGCGCGTCTGCGGCGCCGCGGCACACTCCCCTGGAGCGTCGTGCGACTCCGAGCAGGCCGCGGGCGCCGAAACGGCCTCCCCCTCGCGCGAGGAGTCGAACGAGGCTCGTGACCCCCACTCCCCCGGAGATGCCGGCCACCACCCACACGTGGCCGTTGCGGGCGCGGCCCCACGAGGCCTCGGCGATGAGCGAGACCAGGAGGGCCTGGTCCCCCGGCAGGCTCACCTGGGCGCCCGCGCCGACCCGCACGCACGGCGCGATAGCCGGGACGGGACTGTCGGGGGCCGCGAGGACGAGCAGGGCGCGAGCGGGGTCCTCGCACACGCGCGCTCCCGCCAGGGTGACGGCGTCGCGCGCGAGGCCGTCATCGCGCGGACTCAGGCCCACGATGGCGACGGGGCCTCGGTCGGCTTCGGGGTGAGCGTTCATTCCTCCAGCGTGCGCGCCGGCGCGCCGGGCGTCTACCCGCGGGCGCGCCCCTGTGGACAACGCCGACGCCAGATGCCACGCTGTGCATACAGGGGTCCGATGGCGGACCCCTGTGGACTACCCTGACGTTGGAGAGATTGCGATGGCACGTGCGGCCTTTTTTGACCTGGACAAGACTATTTTGGACACGTCGTCGAACGTGGCGCTGTCGGGTCCCTTCATCGAAGCGGGCCTGATGAGCCGCCGCACGGCGATCGCCTCCGTCCTGGTACAGCTGCCGTACCTGCTGGCGGGCGCGGACGAGTCGCGCATGGAGCAGATGGCCGAGGCGATGGGGCGCATGGGGCGCGGCTGGAACGCGACTTTCCTGGAGGCGACGGTCGAGGACGCGCTCGAGCGCACGATTGAGCCGGTGTGTTTCGCGCAGGCGCTGCGTCGCATCGCCTACCACAAGAGCGCGGGCGACGTTGTGGTGATCGCCTCGGCGTCGGTGGAGCAGGTGGTGCGTCCGATCGCGAAGATGCTGGGCGCGGACGAGGTCCTGGCCTCGAAGGCGGCGGTCGACGAGGATGGGTGCTTCACGGGCGAGCTCACGCACTTCAACCAGGCGCAGGGTAAGGCGGACGCGTGCGAGGCCTTGGCTCGCTCGCGCGGGTGGGATCTGTCCCAGTGTTCGGCGTATTCGGATTCCGTGTCGGACGCCCCGCTGCTGCGCCTGGTAGGTCACCCCTACGCGGTGAACCCGGACCGCGCGCTGCGGGAGATGGCCGAGCGAGAGGGATGGCCGACCCTCACCTTCACGTCGACCGTTCGCGTGCTGCCCCGCAGGGTGCCGACCCCGGCGAAGGTCGCGGTAACCTTCGCGGCCGGCGTCGCGGTCGGCGCGGCTGCCTGCGCGGTGTTGCGCCGCTGAGTGGGGCGCTAGGCCAGCCTGCCCGCCTGCACGTGTCGGGCGACGTCGAGGCCCACCTGGGCTCCATAGACGATACCCGCGCTGTAGTGGGTGATCCACCGGGCCAGGCCCACCTCGTCGGCGGCCACCCAGCCGGCGAGGGAACGCCCCGCGCGCGCGGGGTCAAGCGCGTCGTAGGCTCCCGGCACGCACACGCCGGTCGGGTCGACGCCGCGCGTGACCAGGATCCACCTGGCCAGGCCGGAGCCCACGACGGACGAGGCGGGGGCAAAGACGCGCCGGAACCTGAAGTGAGCGGTCAGGGCGGCCGCGACAGCCACGGCTGGGGCGTCGCAGCGCGCGTAGTCGAGGGCCGGCGCCACGAGCGCCGGGTCGCAGGGTGCGGCGACCGAGCGAGGCTCGACGAGGCCGGAGGCGACCAGCCCGGAACAGGCGTCCCTGTGCAGTCCCGCTATCAGGGCGGGCAGGGGCGTTGGGGTAGGGCGCGCGCCTCCCTGTGAGCGGGTGTTGAGCGCGGGGAAGGCCGAAGCGATCCTCCACTGCGAGCGCCAGATACCCAGCGCGAGGGCGGCGCCCGGATCGGCGGCGGGTCCTCCCTCGTCGCGCATGGACAGGGCGCGCACGTCATCGACGGTGGTGCGAACTCCCTCGACGATGGCCAGGGCGGCGGCCTCGCGGACGGCGGCCTCGGCGCGCGCCTCCTCCCAGCCTCGGCGCAGGCCCTCGGAGAAGCGCAGCTGGGCGAGTGCGGCGTGCGCCTCGTCCATGGCGGCGGCGACATCCGGGCGGGAGGCGGCGGCGCGCAGCACGGACGTGGCGGGGTCGACGAGGGCTTCGATACTCACGCCTCTACACTAGGGGCATGACGCTTTTGCAGCATCGGAAGTTATCCGCGCGCCTACGCTCGGGCTTGTTCGCGTTCCTGTTTGCCCCCGTGGCCCTGTTGTTCCTGGGGTCCTCGATGGTCGACGTGCAGGCGCTCGCCGCCGTGGGACAGCCGTTGGCCTCCGTGGAGGGGCTGATCGGCATGGCGCTGGCCTCGCTGCTGCTCGCGCTGATCGCCCTGAACTGTGAGGAGTCCAGCGCTGGCATGGTCGTGACTTTCGCGTGGTCGCTCGCGGTGGGGGTGGCCCAGTTCCTCGGAGTGGCGCGCCTGCCCTTCCTGATGAAGTCCGCGGTGCAGCCCGAAGACATGTTCGCGGGCGTCGTGTGGGGCTTGTATCCGGTGTGTCTGTCGCTGATGTTGGGCGCGTGCGCGCTGACGATCAAGTCGGTTCGTGTGCGCGCTGGCCGCGAGACGCGCATTCCCCTCGCGCGAGTGCACCGTCACGCCTTCGGCACGACGGTCGCGCTTCCGGCGGCCGTCGCGGTCGGCGCGCTGCTGGTCGCCGCGGCACCCTCCGATTCGACGAACGTGGCGGCGATGGGCCTGGATGGCTTGCTGGAGGGGCATTCGATGGGTCACGGCATGGCCCTCGGCGCGGGCGTTGCGTTGGCGGCCATGGTGGTCAGCGCCCGCTGGTCGATCACGGGCGCGCAGCTTGCGACGTGGCTGATCCTCGTGTTTCCCACCTACGTGGCGCTGCCCGTGTGGGCGTCGTTGACTGGTAACGTGATCGTTCCGGGGTCGTCGCTCCTGACGAAGCTGTCGCTCGCCTGCCCGGTGCTCGCGGCGCTGGGGATGGCCACGGGTTCGGCCTCCCTGGGCGTGCTGTGGGCGCGCGTGCGCGCGGTGCGATCCCTCGCCCGCGCGGAGGATGAGACTCGCAATGAGTGGCCTGCCGAGGACTAATGCGCACATCGACAGCGCTTGAAACGTACTATGTTGGCAGATAAAGGAGGAAGCATGTCCGAGAACGAGTTTGACGTCCAGCGCGACCGCGCCGAGGATGAGCGCGATAACGTGGTGCTGACCGGCGAGGAGATCGAGCTGCCCGGCGAGGACTCCGACGCGTCGGCAATCATTGGAGAGTCCAGCGAGCCCATCCATACGGGCGAGATCGAGTCGGTTGCTGTCGGTTCGCTGACGGCTCGCGTTCCTGCGGCCGCCCCCCTCAAGCCCGCGATCGAGGACAGGATCTCCACGGGTGAGCTGCCGATCGTCGCTGCCGCCGCGGGTGCTTCGCCGGCGGTCTCCTCCGGCGACGAGGCCGACTCCGCCCCCGGCTCCGAGGTTCCTTCGGCGGACGCCGACTCGGCGACGCCCGAGGGGGATGCTTCCGCCGAGCAAGAGGCCACGCCCGAAGCGTCCGCCGACGACGCCCCCGCCGATGAGCCGGCCGACACCACCCCCGAGGCCATGCCCGAGGCGTCCTCCACCGAGCCGGCCGACGCCGCGCCCGAAGCGTCCGCCGACGACGCCCCCGCCGATGAGCCGGCCGCGGCCTCGCCGGTCGACGACTCGGAACACGCCGACAAGGCCCCCGCAGCCGGCGCGGTGCAGGACGAGCCGGTCACAGCGCTCGCCCACGAGGCGTCCGAGGCTGCCGACGCGGAGGTTAGCGCGCGCGAGGCCGCTCCGGCCGACGAACCCGAGGAAGTGGCCTCCGAGCCCGAGCCCACTCGCTCGCCGATCATGACTCCCGCGCAGGCCGCGGCTGCGCTGGGCCTGAATCTCGATTCCGTGCACGAGCCGCGCGCCGAGGCGACCCCCGCAGCGGTGCAGCCCGCCGAGGCCCCCGCAGAGCCCGCCGCGAACGACGCCGAAACCCCCGCGGAGCAGTCCACCGAGGAACCCGAGTCCGCCCCCTCCGTGGGCGGCGCCGCCGCCGAGCTCTCCGAGGCCTCGTCACCCCACACGCTGCCATCGCGCCGCTCCATGATTTTCGGAGACGACGAGCCCATCGCCCCCTCTATCCCGGCGCTCAGGCCAGTCGGCCAGGAGGCGCTCGCCGACGATGCCCCCACCGAGACGATCGAGGGGGAGCGGGACGCAGACGAGGACGCCGAGAACGCGTCGCCCGTCGACGGAATGACAAAGCAGCTCACCACCCAAGCCACCGCTGTCTCGTACTCTTTCGAGGACCAGGATCGGGCCGAGGACGAGCGCCCGCGCCGCCGTTCCCTGTTGAACGCGGACGAGGACGATCGCGACGCAGCCACGCTTGCCGCGATCGCCTCGGCGAACCGCGACCGCTCGGCGAAGTCGAGCGAGCCAGCGAGCCTGGACGACGAGCTCTTCGGGGAAGCCCTCCAGGTCACCGAGATGCCCTCGCGCACGGGTGCCCACCTGCTGTCGTTCCTGCTCTTCCTCGTTCTCACTCCGCTGGGCTGGTACCTGGCCTCCGACGCGGGTGCCCGCATGACTCTGGCAGACGCGGCGCCGATGCTCACCGGCGTGGCCTCAATCCTGGCGCTCGGCGAGCTCCTGGGCGCGGTCGTCGTCACCGTCATCCTGTGCGCCGTCGCACGTCGCTCCTCGCTGGGCGCGTGGCTCATGGGCATCGTGTCGCTGCTCGTGGGCCTTCCGTGGGTGCTCGCCCCCGGCATCACGGCCTCGTCCCTGCTGGCGCCCCTGACTGCCCTGAGCGAGTCCAGCTCGCTCGGCTCAAACCTGTCGCACCACCTGCAGGCCTCGGGCTACTCGGGGCGCTTCCTGCTCCTGGGGATCGTCCTCACGGGCGTCGGCTACCTGTCTCACTCCGCGCGCCGCACCGGCCGCGCCGAGGAGGCCCTGCGCGTCTCGATCGAGTCCGTGAACCCGGCGGGCGCCATGTACTCCAAGCGCGCCCGTAAGCGCGCCGCGAAGGAACTGGCGCGCAAGTGACGACCCTCATTGCCGCCAGCGCGATCGAGCTTGAGGGCCCGTGGACCCATCGGCACGTGAGCGCTGGCGGCGCCGCGTTTCACGTCGCCGACATGGGCGATGACATGGACCATGCGCTGGTTCTCCTGCACGGTTTTCCCGAGCATTGGTGGTCCTGGCGCGAGGTCATTCCCGCCCTCGCGGAGTCGACGCCGCGCGTGTTCGCCCTCGATCTACGAGGCTTCGGTACCTCCGACCTGACGCGCGGTGACTGTGACCTGACGCAGATGGCGCGCGACGTGGTCGCGGTGGTTCGCGCGCTCGGGGTGGCCTCGTTCTCCGTCGCAGGCGTGGGCGTCGGAGGATCCGTGGCGTGGATGATTGGTGCGCTCGCGCCGCTCGAGCTGCGCTCGGTCGCGGTCCTCTCGGCACCCCACCCCCTCGGCGTGCAGCCGCTCATCGGCAGTTTCCCGTTGGCTGGCGGCCGCGTCCTGCAGGGGCGCCTCGCCCTTCCGACGGGTAGGGAACGAGGCCTGCGATCCGGCTCGCTCGTGACGACCGTGTTCCGCGCGTGGGGCTCGCCCGGCAACGTGGATGCGCTCGTCTCCCAGTCGGGCCCCTACCGCGCGGCCCTGCGTCGCCCCTTCGCCGCGCACACCGCACTGCGCGGCCTGAGGGCCACCCGGTCGCTGTCGCAGGAGGCACGCCGCTGCCTGTCCGTGCCCGTGCAGGTTCCGGTCCTGTCCCTCGTCGGGCGCGACGACGGCGCCTGGTCGGCGTTGGATCACGCGTCAGACGCGCAGTTTGTCGACGCACCCCTGACCCAGATCGTGATCCGCGAGGCGGGTCACTTCTTGCCCGAGGAGACCCCCTCAGCGGTCGCCGAGGCCCTAGCTCAGCACGTCTGCACGCACGCAAAGTAGCCCCTTTTCATTAGACAGCTCACACAAAACGCGGAATGAAACGTGTTTCATCTGATAGATAGGGCATAATGGTGTGACACGCGGTACCTCCTAGTGAGCGGTGTAACGCATGGGACTCGCCGCGCAGTCCAAATCGGAACGCCCGAGTAACCGGGCGCGAGCGGAAGGAGCTCCGCACCATGATCGGTGACGGCAACTTCATCAGCCAGGTGCCGCTGTTCGGTGGCCTTGATGATGCACAGCAGGTGTCCCTTCAACAGAAGATGGGCCATACGACCCTGCGTCGCGGAGAAACCCTCTTCGACGAAGGCGACCTCGGCGATCGCCTATACATCGTGACCGAGGGTAAGGTCAAGCTCGGCCACGCCTCGAGCGACGGCCGCGAGTCCCTCCTCGCCGTCCTCGGCCCCGGCGAGATCATCGGCGAGCTGACCCTCTTCGATCCGGGTCCGCGCTCGACCACCGCGACCGCCGTGTCGCCGGCCTCGCTTCTCTTCCTTGAGCACGAGGACCTCATGCACGTGCTTGACACCAACCCCACGCTGGCCAAGCACATGCTGCGCGCCCTCGCTCAGCGCCTGCGCCGCACCAACGAATCGCTCTCTGACCTCGTCTTTTCCGACGTTCCCGGCCGCGTGGCCAAGGCCCTCCTGGACCTCGCCGACCGCTTCGGCACCGCCACCGACAAGGGCGTCCACGTCCCCCACGACCTGACGCAGGAAGAGCTCGCCCAGCTGGTGGGCGCTTCCCGCGAGACCGTCAACAAGTCGCTTGCGGACTTCGTGTCGCGCGGCTGGATCCGCCTGGAGGGTCGCGCCGTGACCCTCCTCGACGTCGATCGCCTGGCGCGCCGCGCCCGCTGACCTCTGCCGTAGCGTGGGGCCCGGTACCGGATGGTACCGGGCCCCACGCCCCTATGGCGACAGGACGAGGCCGCCCCCTTCCGCACGAAGTACGCGCGGCGGACCTGGGTCTCGCCCGTCAACACCGACAGGCGTCAGTTCTGGATCGATCCGTCACTCAATCGGACGCTTCAGGTAGGCGACCAGGTTCTCCGAGCCCGTAGGGCCGGGGATTACCTGGACGAGCTCCCACCCGTCGGCGCCCCACTGGTCGAGGATTGCTTTCGTCGCGTGCGTGAGCAGCGGAATCGTTGCGTATTCCCATTTGGTCATGGGGCCATCCTACCCGTCACAGAGGGGCGAACGTGCGACAAGACCTTGGGCACCTGGGGGCTGCGAAGCTCCCGAGCCAGCGGATCGGCGGAGGTACGCAGCCACTCAAGCCAGTTCTCGGCATGTGGATAGTGGCGCAGAATCGCGCGGCGCTCCCGCTCCGTCAGGCCGCCCCACACGCCGTAGTTTGCCTCGGATTCCAGGGCGTCCGCGAGACACTCGAGGCGCACCTCACACTCGTAGCAACGCAGGCGAATCTGACGCTGCGATGCACCCTGCACGAAGAGTGCATCCGGCTCAATGGACGCACACAGTGCGCGCGCGACCCAGCTCTGGTCGTCGCCGTGGGTTGACATCGTGGCTCTCCGCTTCGCTCTACTCGGAACCCTATCATGTGACCATACACACATAGCATTGTCGACGCAAACGGGACGTCGGCGTATTACCTGATAACGGGTGACCGATCAGGCAGTTTTTGCGCCCCGCCAGCTGCCAGACGGGGCGACGTGCACGTAAGCTAGGAACATGTCGCACTCTCATTCTCGCGCCGTCCGGCCGACCCAGCTGTTCGCCCTCCTGCTGGCGTTCCTGAGCGTGTCCTCGCTCATGGGCGTCGTCGGAGCAGGCATGCTCGTCCCCGTGGCCGGACCCACCGCGCTGGTTGCGAAGTCGGTTCCCTCCGTCTTTAACGAACTGCCCGGCGACCTGCAGACGGTCGCCCCCGCCGAGGAATCCCAGCTCCTCGACTCCTCGGGTGCCGTCATCGCGCACTTCTACGACAAGCAGCGCATCGTCGTACCCAGCGCGAACATCGCAGACGTCATGAAGAAGGCGATCATCGCGATCGAGGATAAGCGTTTCTACGAGCACAACGGTGTCGACGCGACCGGCATCGTCCGCGCGCTCGTGACGAACCTCGGCGATACCGGCCGCCAGGGCGCCTCGACAATCACCCAGCAGTACGTGCGCAACTCGCTCGCTGAGCGCGGATACCTCGAGGGTGACGCCGACCAAGTCAGCGCCGCCACCGAGCAGACCACCGAACGTAAGCTGCGTGAGGTCAAGTACGCGATTGCCCTGGAGAAGACCCAGTCCAAGGACGAGATTCTCACCGGATACCTGAATATCGCCCCCTTCGGACCCATCACCTACGGCGTCGAGGCCGCCTCGCAGCGCTACTTCTCCAAGTCGGCGTCAGAGCTGGACTATCTCGAGGCCGCGCTGCTCGCCGGCCTCGTCCAGTCCCCCGTCCAGTACGACCCGCTCGCCCACCCCGAGACGGCCCAGGAGCGCCGCGACACGGTCCTGGCGACGATGCTCAATCAGGGGGTCATCACGCAGGAGGAGTTCGACGAGGGCATCGCAACCAGCGTCGACTCGATCCTGCACCCCACCATCTCCTCCGAGGGCTGCTCCGGCGCGGATTCCTCGAAGGCATACTTCTGCGACTACGTCCTGGGCCAGTTCCTGGAGGATCCGACCTTCGGCGCGACACGCACCGAACGCGAGCGCATGCTCAAAACGCAGGGCATTACGATCCGCACGACCCTGGATCCGGCAATGCAGGATGCGGCATATTCCTCGCTGACGAACACGATTCCAGTGGGCGACGCCTCCGGCCTGAACGACGCCCTCGTCTCCCTCGACCCGCGCTCTGGGCGCGTCCTGTCGATGGCTCAGAACACGGCCTACGGCATCGAGGCCGGCGAAACGATGTCGAACTACTCTGCCGACGGCAGCTTCCAGGTCGGCTCGACGTTTAAGGTCTTCACCCTGCTCGAGTGGTTCAAGGAGGGGCACTCCGCCTACGAGACCGTCGGCGCAACCAACACCTTCTACCCGAACGGCGCCTTCAAGTGCGGCGGTCGATCCATCACGACCGAGGGCTACCAGGTGAATGACCTCGCTGGCAAGACCGGCACCATGAACGTCGTGCGCGCCACCGGCCAGTCCGCCAACCAGGCCTTCGTCAACATGGCCTCGCGCGTGGACTTCTGCTCCATCTTCGACACCGCCTACAACATGGGCATCACCGAGGACGGAGAGGTCCCCTCGCCCTTCCCCGCGAACATCCTCGGCTCCGTCTCCTCCTCCCCGCTGCAGATGGCGTCCGTGTTTGCCGCAATCGCAAATTCCGGCCAGCAGTGCACGCCGCAGTCCATCGAGACCGTGACCGACCGAGACGAGAATATCCTCAAGGAGTTCTCCGCGAACTGCAAGGAGGTCATCTCCGCCGATGTCGCCAACAAAACGGCGGCGCTGCTGACCGCCTCGGCCGGCCAGTACTACACCTCCACGCGCCTGGGCGATGGCCGCCCCTACGCCGCCAAGTCGGGTACGACCGACGGCCACGCCAACACGTGGCTGACGGGATTCACCCCGTCGATCGTGACGGCCGCGTGGGTGGGCCATGGCGAGAACTCCTCCCAGGAGGTCGGCCCCGTGACCATCAACGGCAGGTACTACGGCGAGATTTACGGCGAGACCTTCGTTGGCCAGAACATCTGGGCGCCCTACATGACGCAGGTCTTGGCCGGCACTCCCGTCGAGGCGGTATCCAACGCCAACATCGGGGCGAGCTCAAACACGAGCCGCCCCTCCAACCCGACGCCCGCCCCCACCAGCAGCGGCAACTGACATGACGTCGACGCTCGTGGGGGCCACTGCCTCGTCCACACGACGACGCGGCCTCCTGCGCACTGCGGGCGCGGTCATCGGTGGCCTGGGGCTCGCGGGGATCGCGGCGGGCGGAGCCGCTCTGGCATGGGGTTCGGTCGAGCGCACCATGCCGATCCTGCGCCGCTTCGACGTTCCCGTCGCGAGCGACGTGCCGGAGGTGACGATCCTCCAGATCTCCGACCTGCACCTCTTTGCCGGACAGGATTTCCTGCTCTCCTTCCTCTCCGACGTCGCCTCCTCCGAGCGCTTCGACATGGTCGTCGCCACGGGCGATAATTTCGGCTCTGCCGACGCCCTCGACATGGTGATGGACGCCTACCGCCCGTTCCTCGCATATCCGGGCGCTTTCGTACTCGGGTCGAACGACTACTACTCGCCGATCCCTAAGCGGTGGAGCCGTTACCTGTCGCGCTCCAAGCCCCACCCGGCGCGCGTCGTCCCCGACCTTCCCTACCTTCCGATGGTGCGCCAGCTGCGCGGCGCCGGGTGGCTGGACCTATCCAACGCGGCAGGCACCCTGTCACTTCCGGGCGGGACCGTGTCTCTGCTGGGCACCGACGACGCTCATATCCACCGGGACCGCCTGGTCGCCCCGGCCTCGTCCTGGGAACAGCCCGGCGTGCTGCGCCTGGGGGTGACGCACGCGCCCTACACGCGCGTGGTGTGCGCACTCACCCGCGCGGGTTCGGACCTGATCATCACGGGTCACACGCACGGCGGCCAGATCGGCATCCCCGGCGGTGGAGCGATCATCACCAACTGCGATATTGCGCGTCGTTACGCGAAGGGCCTGAACAGGTGGGAGACGCCAGACGGCTCATCCTCGTGGCTGCACGTCTCAGCCGGCCTCGGCACCTCGCCCTATGCCAAGGTCCGTATCGCCACGCGCCCCGAGGCCTCGCTCATCCACGTGCATCCCGCCTAGCCTCGGTTCTTCGAGGCGCGCGGGAGCTCCCCCGCGTCCTTCCTGCGCCCACGTCTATTCCAGCATGAGCGCGTCGAGGCCGCGACGCCCGGAAGAACTACCCACGACAATGCGGCGTGGCACACACTTCCCTCGGTCGGTTCGTCTCGGTTTGGGTTATCGGCGAGCTAAGGCTATACTCGAACGGCACCGGGGTGTGGCGCAGCTTGGTAGCGCGCTTCGTTCGGGACGAAGAGGCCGTGGGTTCAAATCCCGCCACCCCGACCGGTCAGCCGCCGGGACCCTAGTGTCCCGGCGGTTTTCGTCTGCCCCGCGACCCTCCGCCTCTCCCCGCGCGCGGGACCGCCCTCGCGCGATCGGGGTAACGTGCTGTTTGGCGGGCGCAGGCGCGCATGGGCGACGTCACGGGTTATGGGATAGTGCGTGTTGCTGGAAGGGGGACTTTTCGTCTTTGTCGCGCGGGAACGTCACTGCCCTGGTTGGTCGTGTTTGCCTCGTTCCTGTGAGTACTGCATCGTGCCCTGTGTGCGGTTGTCCCATGATCCGTTACGGTAGGGCTTCATCGGGTCGTCAGCGCTGGGGTGCCGCATCACGACGCTGAACGACCTAGACTCCGCGGCCAAGCATTGTGATGAGTTCTTGGTGCGGCTGCTCAGTCGGCGCCGTCAGGCGGATGTGCCTGGCGGGGGCCGCTCGTTTCGCAGGCGTTGTGAGCCGTTGTGGCAGTTATGGCCGTTTAGCCCGATCGTCGATGAGGTTCATGACCTCATCTTCGTCGACGGTATCCACCTGGGCCGAGGCGCCGTTGTTCTCATCGCTCAAACGCCCGATCATGTGCTGGGTTGGTAGGCGGCTAGGAGTGAGAACTCCCGGGCCTGGGAAGCGCTCATGAGCCGGATCGCGCCACCGGCCCTGGTCGTCACCGACCGGGGAGCGGGTTGACGACAGCGTGCAAGATGCTCTGGCCTACCACGGGTGTTCAACGCTGCACCTTCCACGCGTATTGCCGCATTCGCCAACCCGCCACAACGCGCCCCAAACTGCAGGCCTCGCGACGCTTATACGCTCTTGGACAACAACTCTTGCACGTGGCAGACCGAGAAGATGCTCAAGAATGGATAGGCGCCTACCAAGCCTGGTGCACACGCTGGAAGGACTTCCTGGAGGAGAAAACACGAAGGCCTGACGCAGGATGGGAATACACCCACGAGAGGCTCGTTCGGGCTCGTAACAGCCTCAACAAGCTCATCAGGCAAGGCCTGTTGTTCACGTACCTGGACCCCACCTGGGACCACCCGATGCCCGCAACAACCAACCAGATCGACAGCACGAACGCGCGCCTACCCCAGATGCTGCGCACAGCGCGCCATGCGCCTGACCCGACGCATCAAAGCCGTGTTCTGGTGGTGCTACAACCACTCTCCTCACCCTGAACCAGCAGCGACAATCCTGGCCACCATGCCCACCGACGCAGCCCTCGAAAACGCCTGGCAACGGGCCACACCAACCTGCTGCCGCCACAACACCAGGGGGGCAAGCCCCCGGCTAACGCGTCGTGTCCTGTAGCCCTGGTTATCGGGCTCTTCGCATTTAAGGGTGTAGGAGGTGTTGGAATCCCCCGGAGTGGAGGAGGCAGCGTAGGCGGTAGTTTCGGTGGTTGATGAATCCTTGGGCGATGCCGCGGAGGTGTTCGAGGCGTCCGTTGATGGCTTCGGTG
>ERZ773099.464-NODE-464-length-34954-cov-7.059171_pt1 | contig 34954 bp, 28 predicted proteins | sample MGYA00511120_ERZ773099 | MGnify/ENA primary metagenome ERZ773099 (study PRJEB29015, sample SAMEA2738012) | human oral metagenome | biome: human oral; feature: human-associated habitat; material: dental | place: China | collected 2104 ... | reverse complement strand
TCCTCGACACCGAGGTGGTGCTCCCGGTGGTCGCGGAGACGACGGCCCTCGGCGCGGCCTATGCGGCGGGCATCGCCGTCGGCTTCTGGTCCGGCGAGGGGGACGTGGTCGCCAATTGGGCGGAGGCCAAGCGCTGGAAGCCCGAGATGGAGCCGGCCGAGCGCGAGCGTCAGCTCCGCCAGTGGAAGAAGGCGATATCGAAGACCCTCGACTGGGTCGACGACGACGTCAAATGACCCGCGAGCATCGGCGATGCATGTGACCGGCCGGCGACGTCGGCTGCCTTCGCCGCGATGCCGACAAGCGACCGATCGGTATCCGCGCTACGCGGACGGCTGACAAACTCGGGCCGCTCTCGAGTTGTCACAACCGGGGCCAGCCGTGGTAGCTTGGGTTAGCCGAATCGAAGTTCGACGTCGCCGAGAACCGGTTCGGACACATTGAAGCTCCCGGAGCCTCCTGCCATAGGGCGTCAGACGGACAACGCCAAAGGAGGCTCCGGGTACCTTTTGCCAAGAACAAGCTCAGTGCACAGCGCCTGACCAGACGCGACTGGATTTAGCCGGGGTCACTTGACATCGCAGACGCTGAAGGCGAACGAGCGAATCGGCCCCACGGAACCGTCGGCGATGTCTTCGATGTTTGGCCGCCCACCGTTGCCGGTGACGGAATTGAGTGCGTACTCGGTTCCATTGGGAGCGGTGAAATAGAGGATCGGATCGCCAGCGGAGTTGAGCTTGCAATAGACAGTCCCGTGGTCGACCATCAAGTTCCAGCTATGCCTGAATGTCGCCTTCGAAATCTTTGCCGGGTTGCTCGTCGCCTTGGGGAGCTTCGCCGTGTCAGTCGGATAATCCTCAGGGTGAAGCATCCCGCACCCGGACAGTCCCATCGCTCCAAGAAGGCACGCGGCTATGACGCCTCGAATTCGCCTAGGCACTCTCGATGAGGCGCCTCGTTTGGCGATGTTTTCTCGCTCCACAGTGTTCTTTTGTTTCATGATGACTCCTTGTTTCATGGTGTTTCTTTGTTGATGGTGAGAGCCATGTAGCCGTCTTCGAGGTTCGGTTCGACCGGTTCCGCGCCGTCGGGCGGCATGTCGGTGACGATCCTGTATTGGGTTCCCCCGGGCACGGTGAGAGCGTTGACCACCGCCGCGTGCTCCGGAAGCTGAGCGCTGCGCGGATCAGTCAGCCACGTGCGGCCTCGGGCTGCTTCGATGAGGCCGCCCGTCGGGCCGTCGTAACGGGTGCGTCCATGCCCCAGAACAAATATGTAGGGGCACGTCTGGGCGACGTCGTCGAGAATATGGGTGGACAAGATCACAGTGCGTTCAGCGCCGAGCCCCGCCAACAAGGTCCTGAAACGTATGCGCTCTTCAGGGTCCAAGCCGGCGGTGGGTTCGTCGACGATGATGAGCTGAGGTTCCCCCATAAGGGCCTGCGCTATGCCCACCCGGCGCCGCATCCCGCCAGAGAACCCTCCTATGCGTCTGTTCTTGGCATCGGTGAGCCCAACACGGGCCACGAGCTGCTCGGCTTGACTGCGGCGTGCGGAGCGCTTGTCGATCCCCTTGAGGATGCCGACGTAGTCCAGAAACTCCAGCGGCGTGAGATTCGGGTAAGGTTCGACGTGCTGGGGGAGGTAGCCTAGGACGCTCTTGACCGCACGACGGCTCGCCGAAGCGCTGAGATCCTGACCGTCGACGAACACTTTTCCCTCCGTGGGCTGAATGATGCCGCACAGCATGCGCATGAGCGTGGTCTTGCCGGCGCCGTTCGAGCCGAGCAAGCCAATCATCCCGGTGGGAAGATCGATGGTGACGTCGTCGAGAGCCTTCGGCTTGCCCCGAAAGTGCTTTGTGACGTGGTTGATAGAGATGTACATGGGATGATTCCTCTCAACGATCCCGGAAGCGTTCGGACAAACGGGAGCCGATGGCTAGAAGCACGATGATCAGGGTGAGCTGCCACAGCAGAGAAACGGTGGCCGTAACCGGCCCAGGAGAAGAACTGAGCGGACCTGTGAGCGCATACAACGGTCGCGAACCGAAGCAACCCTCGGCGACGGCGTCCCCGGTGACCCCGAAGATCGTGCCCTCGGGAGCAGGCACAGGAATCGCAGGGGTCGAGAATACGAGGTAGAACCAAGCGAGAACAGCCACGATGCGCGCGAAGGCCTGCGGCAGAAAGGACCCCATGAAAGCTGAGATCGCAATCGAGCACAGCATCGCGGGCGCAATCATCGATGCCGTCACGGCGAGAGCCATAGGCAGCCCGTCCCATTTTCCCTGGACCGTCTGAATCGTTCCCATGACGAGAAGGAAGGCCAAGGGCGGCACGATGACTACAGCGAATGGCCCCAGCACCCGCGCCATCCGGAGCTTCATGAAGCCGACCGGGGCGGACGATTCCAACTCGCCGATGCCAAGACGGGCGGGAGCGGAGAGAAGACTGGTGAACGCCGCGGCATAGGCGATGCCGACGAAGATGACCATAACCTGCGCCTTGTAGACGAGGTCTCTGACGTCTCCGGTATTCGGCGCTTTTCCTCCGAAGCTCAGCAAGACGGCAAACAGCGTCAACGGTATCGATGTGTACCACAGCGTTTTCTGTCTCCACGCTATTCGTGCGTGGACGCGTAAGAGATCGACGAAAGTCATGCCGCTGTCACCGCCTGCGATATGTTGCGCTCGGCGTCGCCGAGCCTGCGCCACGCCCGAACGGCCAAAATCGTTGCGATCAAAACGGGTATTCCACGCCGCAAGAGCAGAGGCTCCACATACGGATCCCACAGCGCGGCCAAAAACAGCCAGGTTGCCGTGACAACGATCGTGGTGGAAGACGCCGATCCCGTGTAAGCCGCAGCGCCGAATGCGGCAGCGGCGATCGTGACTGCCGATCCGATCGGTATGACGACGGTGATCCACCCTTTGTCTTGCATCCACACGCCGGCCACATGCAGCGGCGCGAACATGACAACGGCTCCGATCACCGCGGACGCGGTCACAGCCACCGCGCGAACCACTTGCACGCGTCGGAATGACGCCGGAGTAGCCTCATGAAGCTCGACCAACGGATCGCCCGTCAGCACGATGGCCACGGCCACGCCGCTACAGATGACGAAAATCTGCCTCAATCCGAACGCCAATGCCATGCCTTGCATCGAGGACCACGCGGCCGCAGCCAACCTGCCCACGAGCGCGGTGACGACCGCCGCTGCGAGCGGTATGGCCAAGATGACGCGAACTCGTCGCAGCTGTGCCGCAAGGAACGAGACCGACATGTTGACTCCTTTCCCGTCCAACTCACTGTCGTTGTGTGAGTAGCGAGCCAGGGCCGACCGGTTCACGGGAAGTCACCCGTCCCTCGACGAAGCCATTGCTCGCGGGGCAGAAAACGCTGCGCCGGCGATCAACGCCAGACCGAGGGCAACGACCCCCGCAGGAGTGATCGCCTCCTGCAGCGAACCAGAGGGGCCGAGGCCGAACGGCGAAGAGGACGGCCCCACAACGGCGGAGGCGGCCAGCCCCACCACGACGCCCGCCCACGGGGCCACCCAGATGGAGAGAAACGCGACGGTCCCCGCCACCGCCGCCATCGGGACCAGCCACCCCGCGAGAATCGGACCGAAGACGTCTGCCGTGCCCCACGTGGCAGCGGCTGCGGCGCCCAGGATCCCCGTCGCGGCGTCGAGCGCCAGCACCGCGGCCACCCGGGCGAGCACTGCCGTCGACGGTCCCAACGGCGTAGTCAAAGCGACGGCGTCCTGGCGGATTCGAGACAGCGCCGTGGTCACCGTCAGGTTGACGCCGAACAACGCCAAGGACGCGAATCCCCCCACTGCGGCGTGCAGCCCCATGGTCACGCTGAAGAATCGGGCTGCCAGCGCCGCGAACGCGGCGGTCAGCAGAGCAAGCGGAACCACCAGCCATGGCACGACTTTCAATTGCGAGCACCCCAAGGCCACCGCCAGCCGAAGGCTTTGCCCTGCCGTTCGGCGCTGCCGCTCGAGCGGCGACGGCGAAGCGGCCACCCGACGGCGCACTCGCTCGTAGCCGGGCGGCTCGCTCCGTTCGAACTCCCACTGGCGCAAGGCGGCTTTCAATGCCTCGCGTTCGCGTTGTCCGCGCTCAAACATCGCCCCTCCTCACTGCCTCGTCAGCGCCTCTTTCAACAGCCGCCGCGCCCGCGAAACACGGCTTTTCACCGTGCCGACGGGTATTTCGAGCACCGAAGCGATCTCCCCGTATGGCAATTCGTGCAGCCAGGCGAGGCCGACCACCTCGGCGAGACCTTGGGGCAGGGACCTGAGAGCCCCGAGCAATTCGTCGACACCGGTCGCCATCGCGACCAGGTCCGCCGGATCGGCGGCGTCGTCGACCAGACATTCGACCTCCTCGTCCAAAGGCGCCGTCGGAATCTTCCGCCGGCGAGTGTGCGTCCAGATCTGACGCTTGGCAATCCCCAGAAGCCAGGTGAGAATCCTGCTGTCGCCCCTGAAGGCGGGGGCCGATCTCCAACACCCCAGCCACACGTCCGCGCTGATTTCCTCAGCGTCGCCCCGGTCATCGCTTCGGGCGAGAACGAAAGCGAACACCACAGCCGAGTAGCGCTGGTACAGCTCGGCGAATGCGCGTTCGTCCCCGTCCCCCACAGCTTCGAGAAGCTCGGCGTCGCGATCGGCCTCGGTGTCAGCGGCCAAGGTGAGACGACTTCCCGCGCACCAAGTTTGCACAGCCGTTTCGCTTCGTCACCGGGTCTCTCCTCTTCTCGGGACGGCAATGACCATCCGAACTCATTCGTCATTGAGTTCGTAGCGACGCGCCCCGCGGCGGTTCACGCCCGGCGCAATGCGGCGGTTCACGCCCGGCTCGGCTCGGCGGTTCACGCGCAGCTCAGCCCTGGAATCGAGCCGTCTCCGGCCAGACTACTAGTCACCGCCGTCGGCCGCTGCTCGCACATTCGCCGCCGCGCGGAACGCTGCTCGTCCGAGTTCTCGTTGATTGGCGGCGACGGGCGCATCCCTCGCCGCCATGCGGAAAACCACTGGTATGCGACGGCGAACGCTGACACGCCGGCACGCGAGGGCGGCCTCCTCGGGCGCACGTCGCAAACGACCGGTCGACGAAGTCACACCACTCTTCGGCATGCATCGCCAACGACCAGTTCGACGACGGCGCTACGCGGACGGCTGACAAACGCGGGCCCTCTCGAGTTGTCACATCCGCGGCCAGCCGTGGTAGCTTAGGGTGTCCGAATTGAAGTTCGACTTGAAGTTCGACGTCGTCGAAAACCGGTTCGGACACATTAAAGCTCCCGGAGCCTCCTGCCATAGGGCGTAAGACGGACAACGCCGAAGGAGGCTCCGGGTACATATTTGACTCTGCCGACCGCAGCTCGGGCCCCTCGTCGTCTCTGCCGGTCGGAGCTCCAAGTCGGGCGCTCTCATTCTCCTGAGCTCACTTCCTTGCTTGTCCACGCGAGGTGTTCGTCTGCCTAGGCCGGCTGTCGCCGTCTTCATAGACCGGGTGCGGCAGCGCGCACGAACCGCCTGACTTCCCTCGCCGGGAAAGTCATACGAGTACTTGAACCCCCGTCAGAGACTCGCGCGGTTCGACAACCCAAGATCGCTGGACCGACTCCGCAGCGGACCCGTCAAAGACACCGCTTCCTGGAACAAGCAAGCTAATAAGCGCAAGCAATGAGAAGACCGACGACGAGAGCTTGAGTCTCATGTCGCCTCCTACTCATGTCGCCTCCCTTGGCCGTATCACTTCGTTTTCCACTCAACCGTGTCGAGAGCTTTGACCAGATCGTCGGGAACAGGGGCCCCGGGGTCAGACGTGACGTAAAACTTCCACAGGCCGTCGCGCCGCAAGACTATCCACTGATAGACCGTCTGGTCTCCGCCCGGTTCTGAAGAGACGAGGACCCATCCGTATCCCCGCTCTCCCGCGATCATCCGGTCGTCCATCCGATCTGAGACAGACACCCCCTTAATCTTCCTCGCCTCCATCATGAAGTAATCCCTGTACCGCTTCGCGGTAAGCTTGCCGGTTTCCAGCCTGTCGCGAGCTATTTTGAAAGAAGTCCACTCGACCTGGATGCCGGCGGCATGGGTGTCGAACTGTCCCGTCCGAGTCACCGCGAACAGCCGGTCGTCCCTCAGTTCGGCCACCTCAACCCACCCTTGCGGCACACGCATCGAAAACGTATCTGGAGTGCCCTCAGGCGATTGGGACGGCTTGACCGGCGAGCAACCCGCAAAAGCCAGCAACGCAACCCCCGCCACGAACAGACGCCACACACGCCTCCCCGCGCCCCGAAACAACCCGCGCACCCTGGTAAACCCTCGCCACAGCAACGAACCGACACTCAAATGCCGCACACCGACCCTACTTGCTCGCAACCCGCGCATCATGATGCCTCTTTGCCGCGTTCGTGATCGCCGTCTGAATGTCGTTGATCTGGCCGCCGTACCTCTTTCCTGCATACGATGAGACATAATCCTCAAATCCTCCCCGCTGCTCAGGGGCCATCTGGTCATAGGGAATTATCTTCCCATTCGCATCCACGAATTGTTCGCGCTCACCTAGTTTCGCATTATACTCAGCCGGCGTCGGAGAGGCTCCTTGGAACACATCATGCGTACTTGCAACGCTATAGAACGTTTTAGTCATGAACTTTTCCGCCAACGCCTCTTTCGTCACTATCTCGCTTTCGGCAGCCGCGGCGTTGTTAGTGGGCCACATCGCTTCCATGACGGGAGCCGACGAAAACCGAGACTTGACCTGATTCATAATGAAACCGCCGACTGGATTTTTTGTCGCCAATCCGACCGGAGAGAAGTCGATACCGAAAGAGACGCCCCTTTGCCAGCGGGCGTTTCGCTTGTCCAAAGCCTCGAGTGCGGCGACGTCGGAATCCTTCGGCGCTGTAAAAAGACCCTCTGTTATGGGAGCCCAGCGGGCCGAAACGTTCCTGACCTCATCGGGGTCTCCACCCTCGGCAAAAACTTGGTTGAGATCCTCCGCATAGCCCCTTTTGGCGGCAATCAAAAGATTGTCTATGGCCGGTGCCCTGCCTCCCACGTACGTGTCGTCGCTCTTGTCGTTTGGGGTTCCGTGGTCGTCCACATCGGGCTCGTCGAACCCCAGATCCGCGAACAGGCCATTCTTCCCAAAGATGCGCATTCTGAAGTCCGAAGGGAAATGAAGACGGCTATTCTCAACAGCCCCTCCAGATACACCGTATCCGTCCCTGCCGTTGTACATCGAATTTGTTATATCTTCGACGTACGGCTGAAGGATCAGTCCCGTCCACGAACGCAACTTTGAGTTGTAATACCCGAAAGCGTTCTGCCCACCGATTTCATACCCTCGGGATTTTGGGTTTTCAAGCCCTTCTTGATACCCGCGCATGTGATTCAAAGCGATGGAGGCAGCGTTTTCATTCCTTGCCTGCCATGCTCTCCACTCGTCGTAGGCTCGCTGATACTCGGCGTGAGAGGCGTACTGACTCTCTTTCGGCATGTCCATGAAGGGCTCAGGGGCCGAGGCCTGCTGGAGAACGCGGCCGTACTGCTCCCCGTGATCCTGGAATCCCTTGTACTCATCGTCTGGCCCATCCTGACGATGGCCAGTCAGATAGCGAGTTACCGATATTTTGCCGTCCTGCTCCTCTTTCATTTTGCCGTCATCGTTGACATCGACGTCAAAGTTGGTGCCCGACGCAAGGAAAGAACGCACGCTGTTCAAACGACGGCGATTGCTTTCGCGAAGAGCCTCGCGATCCTCCTGCTGCATCCCGTCGGCGTCGTCGGACTCGAGTGATTCCGGATGGTCCATGAGCAGGAGCATGGAGTGAATCGCGTCGCCCGTTTCGTCGTGGCCGCTCGGCGCGTCGAATCTTCCCCACTGACGTCCTGCCGTCACACAAAAAGAGCCAAGACCGCCCATGTGCTTGCGGTTAAGGTGATCCCACTTGAGAATATCCTTCGCAATCGACTTTTCGCCGTCGAAGCACTCTGGCCCCAAGGCCAGGTTCGGATTGGCCTTCGCGGCGGAACCCATCATGTCGGCAAGGTACTCGTAGCCGTAATGGCGGGAGCGATTGCCGCCTGACCACGTCTCGGTGTCCTTCTCGACCGATCCGTCCGCTTTGTAGAGGGTCTTCCCCACCGCTTTCCACTCTTCGAGGCGCCGCCCAATCATCTGGGGGATCGGAGTTCCGTCAGCAGCGACCAGTCCGGCGCGCGCGGCAAAGAAGCTTCTTTGATCGTGGGCCACAGAAGGATCGGCGTTCATTCCGCCCGTTGAGAGAACGAAAACATTCCCCAGGTGGCGCGTCAGCGATCCCACCCGTTGCTTATAGTCGCTTGGAATCGGATGCGAATCCGAAGGCAGAGTCATGTGTCTATAGGCCAGGCGTTGAAACCTCAGTATGTTCTTCGGCGGCACTCGCGAGGCCAGAGCCTGGGCGAAGAACGGGTTCTTGCACATCTCGCCGTACTTGGCCTCGAACTTCTGGACCTTCTCCGGGGTGACATCGGGATCGTTGACGATCTTGGCAGCCTCGGCGGCGGAGTGTTGGGCGTACGCCCACTCCGCTTGACCGTCCACCAGCGGCATGTCGTCGAAAAGCACGGCGCCTACGGCGTCGCGGCCTTTGGCGAGAGTCTCCGAGTCAACGATCGCTTCGCGTGCGGCTTTCATCTTTTTGGCGGCGGCGTCGGCAACACCGTCAAGCTCGCGCAGGATCTGCCCGTATCGGGCTACGACGCCGGCTTGGATCTGACGGCAGTCGGAACGCAGCACCGCCTCGTTAGCCGAGATTTCGGCCGGCGTCGGCCGCTGCCCGCCCTCTCCGTGGATGAACTTGGCCTGCCTCGCGTGCATCTCAGCCTCTGCCCCGTCGTATTCGTCCCATAGCGGCGGGATTTTGCGTTCGATTACATCCCCCACAGTCGCGGACCATTCGTGCAGCGCCACGATTGCCGTGGCGATGGCGGGAGGAAGCTTCCGGGCATGGCCGCCGAGCTTGAGGATCTGATCCGTGTAGGCGTCGGCCGCAGCTCCCACCCATCCGGGAACCTCCTTGCCTCCATGCAAAGCAACCTGCGTGAAGGACACGGTCTTCGAAATGCGGGCGAAATCGCCCACGAGAGCATCGACGACGGGCCGCACATCCTTGGGAAGCGGCATCACATCTTTGCCGCTCATACGGCGCCGCCCATCGTGTCAGCGATCTTTCGGAAGTCTTTCGTTGACTTCTTTTCGGTCGCGTCATAGTTCTCGCTCGCTTCTTTCTGGCCGGAGCCAAGATCGGCACACGCATCGGAAAACTCGGCGGCAACAACGTCCAAGAACCCGATCCACGTTTCGATTTCCTTGCGCAGAGCGGCTGTGCCGGGGCTGGAGATCCGCGGAAGATCAACAGCCGTTCCCTTGGACGAAAGGGAACGCGCAAAGCTCGCGACAGACGCGAAGGTCTGCGAATCGTGCCAATCGGCTTTGGCGCTTACACCAACCGCCTCGCGGTCGAATTCAAGGTTCGCCATAACGTGACGCCTCCGTTACTCAGTATTTGCGTGAACTCCGATTACCTTGCGGCAACGTAGACAGTTGGAATCTAGCACAGTCGATCGGCGATTGCACGGCTTCAGGGCACAGGAATGTAAAACTGCACAAAGTCATCAGTTTATGGCTGTCGAGAATGTCGCAATCGTGCGGATTTCCGTTCAAATGGCGACGTTTAACGACTCTTCATGAAAGGTGGAGCTGGAAGCAAGACAATGGCGAACAGAGCTTGAACCGAGGCTTGCGTGACAACATACAAAAAATCTACGCGCAATTCCCGCAACGACGTTCGGTTTTGACGGAGCCGACATTGGACGGTTATCGGTTCAGTTCGCGTTGATGCGGCTTGTAGGATTCCCGCGCTGCGAGGATGCGGGCGGCCTCGAGCTCTTTGGCCCCCAGAGTGGCGAGGTCAGCACGTAGGGATGCGGAACCTGAGGCGCAGACGTCGACGGCGCCGCGATGTGGGACCTGAGGCGCAGGGCTCGGGGTGCGAGAGTCCCCGGCCGACGTCGTCGCAGCCCCAATTGGCACCGCACAACATGTTGTGAGACACATCACGCAGCGACGAATGTTGGCAGTTTTGCCGCGCGGCGGCGGGGGTTTCGCCGACCTTTGCACAAATATACCGTGTATGCACGTTGATCTTGCCGCTTGCGTGAGGGTAGGGTCTGGAGACGTCGGCGTCGCCGGTCTGTCGGCGTGAAGCATTGTAGGTCCGCGCGAGGTCGACCCTGCGCGTGGGAGCTTGTGTATACAGGCGGCGGCCTATGCCATACAAGCACGCCACGCGATTATGTCATTTAATAACGTTTTGCATATTTTTAGGAGGTGACGTGTATGTCGGTCTTTAAGTTGGATCGGGATGCATTTGACCGTCAGTTGGCCGCAATGGAGGCGACCGGGCAGGCGTTTGAGAAGGCCCAGAGCGCCTTCGCCGTGGCCGCCCACTCGGCCGCCGCGGAGCTGGCCAAATCCGGTTCGTCCGGGGCGTCGGGAGCCTCGTTCGGGGCGTCGGGAGCCTCGTTCGGTCTGTCGGGCTCGTCGGGCGGGGTGCAGTGGTCGGGCGTCGGGGAGCTGGTTCAGTTCGGCTCGCCCCTGCAAAGCACAGCGGTCATGGTTGATAAGAAGATGTCGATCGCCTCGCGCCTGGAAAAGGCCGGGGTGGCCAAGTTGCGGGCCTCGCTCGCGTCGTTCACGCAGCTCAACGAGGCCGAGCGGCAGGCCTATCTGGCCCGACTGGCCGCTGTGGACGAGAAGTTCACCTACCGGCGGCCCGAGGAGATGGCCGGGATCGTGTCGGCCTACAGCCAGGCACGCGCCGCTTTCGACGCCGCGTCGAAGTTGGGAGGCAAGTGATGCCCACGCCTCACGCGGACCGTTTGCACGGGATTGAGTCGTGGTCGCCGTCTTCGATCCAGGACTCCTTCGCGCACTTCGACACGGTCTCGGCCCAGTTGCGCTTTATCGCCGACACCAACCGCAGAATCGTCGCCAATCTGGGAATGGAAGGCCGCACCGCCGACGCGGCCCGCCGGTACTTCGACCGCGTCGCCACGGACCTGTATGACCAAGCGGAGAAGATCGACCAAATGGCACGCGTTGTCAAAGACATCATGAACGGCGGAATCGAAGCCAAAAACCACAGCATCCAAATCCAAGCCGACCTCGCATTGGTGAACGACACTTTCGCAAACATGGAGACCGCTGGAAAATCCGGTCCTTTGAGCAGCTCCGTTATAGCTGAGGTCAATGCGAGGCGTGCTGCTGCGCATGCGGAGATTGATCGGCGGGCGAAGGAGGTGCTGCACACGTTGAATGTGCGCACCTTGAACGGGATCGCTTCGCTGCCCTACCAGGAGCATCTGCGCCAAGAGCTGAAGTCCTCGAACCCGGCCCTGATCGAACGGCTCGAGCGGCATGAGGCCGCGCAAAGACACGGCCCGGCCACGGGAAACCGCGGTGCGAGCCCTGGTTCGGCTGTCGCCTCTGGCCCTGCCCGGTCGGCGACCGCCTGGCACACCCCCGGAAGAGACGTCTCCCTAGGAAGCCCGGGCAGCCACACCGCCCCCGGAGGAGGAGGCTCTCACAGCCCTGGGGATGTCGGGTTGCAAAGCAGCCACTACACGCCGGTCCAGTCCGGGACCGTCGGCTCTAGTTCCGTCCCCGGTTCCGACCTGGGCGTGTTGAACCCGGGCAAGCGCGTGTCGGCCGTCCACGACCATCTGGCCGCGGCAGCCGCCGCAGCCGGCGGGCCGGCCGCCGTGCTCGGGTATCGGGCCTACCGGGCAGCACGCGCAGCCGCCGCGGCCAAGAGCGCCCCGGTGTCGTCTTCTCCTGCCCGGTCGGGCGCGGCCATACGTTCGGCCCCGCCGGCGAAAACAAGCGGACTCTTGCGAGGGGCGACCACCGCCGCACGAGCCACAACCCCCACAACCCCGGCATCGTCTGCGGGTCGCAGCGCTCGGGGCGGGGCCACCGGGGCAGCCCGCCCCGTCCCGTCCAGTTCTCAGGGGCGCCCGTCGGGCTTTTTGCGCGGGGCAACGACGGCTCAGCGCGCCAGAGTGCCGGTCTCGTCGTCTCGCGGTTCGGGGATTCTCAAAGGCACATTGACCGTGGCGCGCAAAACCACCGACTCGCCCGCCTCGGCCGGCCGCCCGGGAAGCGTCAACGACACCGGCTCGCGGACAAGAGCCGGAAACACGCGGACAAGAGCCGGAAACACGCGGGCCGCCGCAAGCGGCTCGCGGACAGGGACCGCATCCCGAGCCTCGAATTCTCGCGGCGCCGAGGCCCGATCGGCTTCTTCTTCGCGCGGGGGTTCGGCCCGCGGAGCCCAAACCCGCAAAACCTCAACCGCCCGCGGGGCGTCGGATTCCCAGACGGCCCCCGCCTCGCCGAAGGGGTCGGCCTCGCGGAAGAAGGGGTCGAAGCCGCGGGATTCGGCGTTCTCCCGCGCCCTGGCAGCCCTGATCGGACAGCGGCGCGCAAGCGACAAACAACACGACGACCAAGCATCCGCCGAGCTCAGGCCTGTCTCGCCCTACGAAAACGACAAGACCATCACCTTCCTGCCCGCAGGAAGCCAACACACCGCCGACGACAACAACTAACCACCAGCCAAGCTCGGGGGCCAAACCAGCGTCACACCGCCGCCAGTTTGACGAAACACCGGAGCGAACAACAATCAGGGTGGGGCACGAGCCGAAGCTCGTGCCCCACCCTGATCGCGCTTACGCCACAACCCGAATCGACCTACCTGCCCTGGTAAGAATACGGCCCAACAGCCTGCCCGCGACCCCGCCGCCGCTTCGTCACAGCGACAACAACTCCCACAACAATAACAACAACCACGCAAACGCCGGCCCCGACAAGCGCCCACCCCCATACAGAAAAACCGCCGTCGGCCTTCTCCGAGACCGACACACCAGGCTTCTTAGACGACGAACTATCAGAATGATTAGACGAAGATTCTTTCTGAGCAACAATAGTGAAACCGTCACTAATGTAATCCAAACCTTTGATGATCACCTTATTGCCCTCAATCCTGCCCACCGTGGTCCGCACAATCTTGCCCGGCATGACAATCGTCGTCGTGGCGTTCATTTTGCGATTCGTCTGACTCTGTTGTGTTGAAGGCGGAAAGGTAAGAGAGTAGTTCCTACCATTATCAGTAATCTTTTCGCCTTTTCTGATCGGATCGTCCGAAGTGTATCTACACGTGAGATTGCCGCCTGAGGGCGTAATGTCTTCCATTTTGGCGTTTTCAGAAAGGTTGCCGACACGTTTAAACTGAACTCGCAGGTCATCACAAGTTTGATGTATAGCCGCCAGCGTGCCGCGGCTGTCCTCGGCAATCACAACGGTTTTGATTTTACCGTCTGGATGCACTTCAAAAGTTATGTCGGTTCGGCACGCTCCCAAAAGCAACGTAAGTACTAGCGCCAGAAAACCAATGATTCGCTGATACGTTTTCATAGATGTGGACATGCCGAGCCTCCTCAACTCTCCGGCAAACGGTCGGGCGTTCAACCCCCGTACACCAACCAGACTAGGCGGATGAACACCAGAATAGTAGGCATTTCGGTAGGTTGTTTCCCCCTTCAGGAATGCGAGACGGAGAAAGGCGTGCACGCCAAGCCACAGAAGGCTCTCGGCTTTATGGGGATGCCCGCCTGCCGCAGTGACTGCCACATTCCGGGCAGCCCGAGCTTCTATCCCCACGGGCAAATGAGACCTCTAGTATCCGGCCGCAATCATCGAGTGCGGCGGCTGTCGCAGGGCTGATTGACCGAGGCTCTTTATGCATAGAACCCCGCTCTGCCAATCCCGTTGATCTCGAACGTTCGCCGGGTGTAACGTAGGTCGCACATCAGGGGATCTCGCCGTACGAAGGAGACGGCAGAAGCCTCTCACCATTTCGGTCACTTTCAGACCGTAACCAACGGAGGTGCGGCCAGGGGCAGATCCCCTCGCAGAAGAAAGGAGACCCCATGATCTATGCCGCTTACACGCCGTCGACGACGGCGGTGGGATCGTCGCTCGCATTGACGGCGCTGCTCGGCCTTCTGCCGCTCGTCGTCTTTTTCGTTCTTCTTGGCGTGTTCAAGGTGAAAACGCACGTGTGCGCGATCATCTCTCTTGCGGCGGCCCTCGCGGCGGCGATCTTCGCCTTCGGCATGCCTGTGGACCTCGCGCTGCTTTCCGCGACCCAGGGCGCGGCCTTCGGCCTCTTCCCGATCGTCTACATCGTCATCATGGCCGTGTGGCTCTACAACCTGACGGAGAAAACGGGCCGCTCGGAAGACGTCAGGCGGGTGTTCGCCGCCGTCGGCAAAGGGGACGTGCGGGTCCAGGCTCTCCTCATCGGCTTCTGCTTCTGCGGCCTCATGGAAGGCCTCGCGGGCTTCGGCGCGCCCGTCGCGATCTCCTGCGCCATGCTGCTCGCCCTCGGCGTCCCCGCGATCAAGGCGGCGCTCGCGACGATGGTCGGCAACGCTCTCAACGTCTGCTTCGGCGCGATGGCCATCCCGGTGACCACCGCCGCGAAGCTCGGCAGCTCCTCCGCCGACGCCGTCGGCGCCACCCAAGGGCGCATCACCCCGCTCTTCCTGTGCTGGATCCCCGTGCTCCTCCTCGGCATCCTCGACGGCAAACGCGGAATGAAACAGGCGTGGCCTGCCGCGCTCGTGGCCGGCGTGACCATGGGGCTGGGCCACATCTTGGCCGCAAACTTCCTTTCCTACGAGTTGACGGCGGTGTTCGCGTCGCTGCTCTCCTTCGCCTCGGTCACCCTCCTCCTGCGGGTGTGGCGCCCCCGCACGCCTGAGGAACAGCTGTCCGAGACCTCCTCGGAAAAGCTCAGCGGCTCGCGCGTGGCCCTGGGGCTCCTGCCCTACTGGCTCGTGGTCGTCATTTTCGCAGTCGCCAAGCTGTGGACGGCGGGAATCGACGTGCCCAAGGCGCTCGAATCGACGGACGTTGCATTCGGCTGGCCGGGGCTTGACGGTCAGCTGCTCGGCGCCGACGGGCAGGCCGTCAAGGCAACCCAGTTCACGTTCAGCTGGCTTTCATCGCCGGGGACGATGCTCCTGCTGACCGGGCTGATCGTCGCCGTCGTCTACGGAAAGAACAGCTCCGGCGGAAAGCACCCCTTCTCCTTCGGCGAGGGGATGGCGACGCTGTGGAAGACGGTCATCGATCTCAAGCTCGCCATCCTGACCATCACCGTGGTCATGGCTCTCGCATACGTCATGAACTTCTCGGGCCAGACGGTGGCAATCGGCACGTGGCTCGCCGCGGCGGGCGGGGCGTTCGCATTCCTCTCGCCCATCCTCGGGTGGGTCGGAACGGCAGTGACAGGTTCGGCGACGTCGGCCGGCGCCCTGTTCGCGAATCTCCAGTCGACGGCGGGGGCGAAGGCCGGAATCAGCACTCAACTGCTCTTGGCAGCCAACGAAATCGGAGGTGGCATCGGAAAAATAGTCAGCCCCCAGAACCTCGCAATCGCGGCCACGGCGATCAAGGAGCCCGGATCCGAATCGACGCTCCTGCGCAAAGCCGCCCCCTACTCGATCGCTTTCATCGCACTGCTCGGCATGATCGTGGTGCTTGCTTCGAGCGGGACGCTGGGGTTCCTCATCTCAAACTGACGCTGGGGCTCCCTGTAAAACGACGCCGGGGTTCCGGGCGGTAGGCAAAAAGGGCTTCCGTTTGACTGCGCTTCGGGATCGCCGCACGCGACTCCCGCGGATTTGCCTCCGCGCAGTCCCAGGATCTTCGCTCGCGAGGCGGCGTCCGCGGATCCGCTTCTGCGACGTCGTCCCCGACGGCAGGCGAAACGGCTGCCCGAACCCTTCTACGGCGGTCTGAACCCCCTCAATAGAAAAGGCAAACGTATGAAAATCGCACTGTTTTCAACGTGTATCGCGGACGTCATGTTCCCGCAGGCGGCGCAGGCGACCGTCCATTTGCTCGAACGCCTAGGGCACGAGGTTTATTTTCCCGAAGCCCAGGGCTGCTGCGGCCAAATGCACGTCAACACGGGTTACTATCCCGAGGCCATGCCGCTCATCCGCAACCATGTCAACACCTTCACCCCCGTGCTCGACGGGCAATGGGACGCCATCGTCGCCCCATCGGGCTCGTGCACGGGGTCGCTCCGGCATCAGGCGGCGCTTGTGGCGAGAGACCAAGGCAAGCCGCAGCTCGCGGTCTACGCGGAGGCGCTCGCCAAGAAGACCTACGACCTTCCCGAATTGCTCGTCAACGTGCTCGGAATGGCCGACGTCGGGGCCTATTTCCCTCACAGGGTCACGTATCACACCACGTGCCACTCCCTGCGGGTGGCGCGCATCGGCGACACCGCCACGCGGCTCATTGCGGCCGTCCGGGGCATCGACTACGTGCCGCTGCCCGATTCCGACGTCTGCTGCGGCTTCGGAGGAACCTTTTCGCTGAAGAACCCCGAGGTATCGGCAGCGATGCTCTCCGACAAGATGGCGAACATCATCTCGACGGGCGCCGAGATCGTCGTGGCAGGCGACTACTCGTGCCTGATGAACATCGGCGGAGGCCTGGCGCGCTCCGGCTCCGGCATCAGGTCGATGCATCTGGCCGAAGTCCTTGCCGGAACCGAAGAATCCCCCTGGTTCTCCCCTGCGACCAACACGAAGGTAGGTGCATGATGGGAGCCTTCTCTGATTTCGCCAAGAAATTCCGCCCCTCGGCGTGGACGGAGAAAGACGCCGAAGAGGCGAAGCTCGGTTGGCATCCGGGCCATCCGATTCCCGACGATCCGCTGCAGTGGGGCGAGCATTTTCCCCGGGCGGCTCACGAAACACTCAAGAACACGCAGATGCGGCGCAACCTCGGGTATGCGACCGGCAAGATCCGGGCCAAGCGCAATCTGCGGGTAGAGGAGATGCCCGATTGGGAAGGCCTTCGCGAGGCGGCGTCGAACATCAAGAGGGCCGTGGCCGCCGACTGGGTGAGGCTCCTCGAACAATTCGAAGAAAACGTCACCAAGCGCGGCGGCGTGGTCCACTGGGCGCGCGACGCCGAAGAGGCCAACGCAATCGCGCTCAACCTCATCTCAGCCAAGGGAGTGGACGAGGTCGTCAAGGTCAAGTCCATGGCCACCCAGGAAATCAACCTCAACGAGCACCTGGAAAAGCACGGGATCAAAGCGTGGGAAACAGACCTGGCCGAGATGATCGTCCAGCTCTCAGACGACATGCCCTCGCACATCGTCGTCCCCGCGATCCATCGCAACCGCGCCGAGGTAAAAGCCATCTTTGAGGCGCGGATGGAAGACGCCCAGGGCCTGAGCGACGAGCCGCGCGTCCTCGCCATGGCCGCCCGCGCGCACCTGCGCAAGAAATTCCTCACCGCAAAGGTCGCGCTCTCCGGGGCCAACATCGGGGTGGCCGAAACCGGCACAGTGGGGATCTTCGAATCGGAAGGCAACGGCAGAATGTGCCTGACCCTTCCCGAAACCCTCATCACGATCATGGGAATCGAGAAGCTCGTGCCGCGGTATCGCGACATCGAGGTCATCGGCCAGCTTCTGCCGCGGTCGGCGACCGGCGAGCGCATGAACCCGTACACGTCGTTCTGGACGGGCGTCACCGAGGGCGACGGGCCGCAGGAGTTCCACATCATCCTTCTCGACAACGGGCGCACCAACGTGCTGGCCGACGAGGTCGGGCGCGAGGCCCTCAAATGCATCCGCTGCGCCGCCTGCATGAACATCTGCCCCGTATACCGCCACACGGGCGGGCACGCCTACGGCTCGGTGTATCCGGGCCCGATCGGCGCCGTCCTCACCCCGCAGCTGCTGGAGGCCTACGATCGCAGCGATCCAGCATCCAGTCTGCCTTTCGCCTGCTCTCTGTGCGGTGCGTGCGGAGACGTCTGCCCGGTCAAGATCGACCTTCCGAACATCCTCGTCCACCTGCGTCACAAGTGCGCCGAAGCCAACCGCGGCGGCATTCCGAACGTCTGGGACGTGGGCATGGCCGTCTCGTCGAAGGTCATGCGTTCAGGCAAGGCGATGGAGGCCGCGGGCAAAAGCGTCCAGGCCGGGCGCCTGATCGCCGGCCCCGACTTGAAGATCGGCCGCGTTCCGCTTCCGGTCGCGAAATCGTGGACGAGGGTGCGCGACGTTCCGGCGCCGCCCGCCCAAAGCTTCAGGCAATGGTGGAAGGCGCGCGAAGAAAAGGAGGACGGGCGATGAAGGCCGCTGTGAACGCACGCGAGGAGATCTTCCGCCGAATCCGAGCGGCGGGGCCCATCCCCGTGCCTGAGGTTCCGCGGGACTATCGCACAGGCGGCGACGGATCGGACGTCGTGGCGGAGATGGAGGAGAAGCTCGTCGATTACACGGCGAAGGTCACCCATGCGGCTGCCGCCGCCGACGTGCCGGCCGCCATCGCCGAGGCGCTGTCGGACGCGGCGAGCGTCGTCGTGCCGCCCGGGCTCGACCCCGCCTGGACGGAGGCCGCCGCGAAAGGCCGCGAGATTCACGTCGACGAGCCGCCTTTGACCAATGCCGAGCTGGACCGGATCGACGCCGTCGTCACCGCCTCGCGCGTGGCCGTCGCCCTTTCGGGCACGATCATGCTCGACGGCGCGCCGGACATGGGCAGGCGCGCGATCTCCCTGGTTCCAGACACCCACGTGGTGGTGCTCAAGGCCTCGGACGTCAAGGCGACGGTCCCCGAGGCCGTCGCCGTGCTCGGCGAGAATCCGACGCGTCCGACCACGTGGATCGCCGGCCCCTCGGCCACCTCGGACATCGAGCTGGTGCGCGTCGACGGCGTCCACGGCCCGCGCAATCTTCGCGTTATCATCGTCGATGATGGAGAAGACAACTCAAATAACTGACGTCGTCGCCTTCCACGGCGAAGGCCCGGCTTGGCATGCCTCGTGGGGCGGGCTGCGGATCGTCGACATGCTTGCGGGCGACATCCTTGCGATCGGCTCGGACGGAAGCGTCGATCGGCTGCCGACCGGGTCGTCGGTTGCGGCCTTCGTGCGGCCTCGCGTGGGCGGCGGATACGTCGTGGGAATCGAGCGCGGCATCGCCCTCGCCGATTCCGCCTTCGGCGCGCCCGTGCCGCAGGCCGAGATGTGGGCGGACCCCGGCGTCCGCATGAACGAGGGCGGCGTCGACCTTTCGGGCAGACTGTATGCGGGGTCCATGCCGTACGACAAGGCCCCGGGCGGCGCCAAGCTCTACCGCATCGGGGCCGACGGCGCCGTGGACGTCGTGCTCGATTCCGTCACCACGTCCAACGGGATCGACTTCACGGCCGACGGAAGGCTCGCTTACTACAACGACACCGCCACGGGCGGCACAAGCGTGTTCGACGTCGACGAATCGGGAAGCCTCGTCAACCGCAGGCTTTTCCACGACGGCGACGGCGGGCGGCCTGACGGCCTCTGCGTCGATTCCGAGGGCAATGTGTGGTGCGCGATGAACCGGGTCGGCAAAGTGCGCCTCTACTCTCCCGAAGCCGAGGTGCTCGGCGAGTGGGAGCTTCCCGTGCGCGGAGTGACGGCCGTGACCCTCGGCGGGGAGGACCTTCGCGACGTTTTCATCACGACGTCGCGCGAGACGGCCGACGAGCCGGGCGCGGGCGCAGTCTTCCACATGCGGGCGGAGGTCGCGGGCCAGCCGCTGCGCGCATTCGCCGGCTGAGCGAGAGGAGACGGCGCACGGGCCGACGTCGCAAGCTAAGGCACGGCGTCCTCACAAAGGGCACCGCGTCGTCGCCGCAGACGGAATCAAAGAAGCGGGGCGCGGGCCGCCTTCCGGCAGACCCGCGCCCCGTCTCTTCGCGGACGCTGCGTTTCAGTGCAGAGGCGCCTCAGCGGTCGCCGCTGTCTGTTGCTTCGCCCTTACTGTCCGTTGCTGTCGCCCTCGGCGGTGATCCAGTAGCCGCGCTGCTTCCACACGGAGGCAAGGCCGTTGCCGTGGACCCAGCCCTCGTAGTTGCGAGTGTGCTGGGCGATGGCAAATGTACGGTAAGTTCCGTACTCGTCGCTGACGACGTCAGCCTGCTCGGTCACGAATGCGGTGTGGTAGACCTTGCCGTTCGAGTAGGCCAAAGCCACGAAGGATCCGCGGTGGACTCGCGAGGCGAACTCGGTCCAGCTGGTCGTCCCCTGGTTGAGGCCCCAGTGACGGGCAAAGGCGTTGGCCACCGCCCACGAGTAGGTGTGCCTGGTGGAGTCACCCCACGGGTGCGGGTGCCAGTAGGCGTCGGTCGGCTGACCGCCGGCCGCCAGAATCTGGGAGGCGAAGTTCGTGCAGTCTGCGTGCTCGAAGTACTTGTACTGCTGAGTGTTCGGCGTGAAGGCGTACTTCTTGGCGTAGGCGACGGCCGCATCGACATTGGGAACTTTCAGCCTTCTCGCCTGAGGCTGCGCCGGGGCGGCGGGCGTCGTGCCCGGGTTGGGCCGCTGGCCGTTCGGGCTGGTCGGCGTCGTCGCGCTCGGGCTGGGCTGCCCGCCGTTCGGAGCGGACGGGGAAGCCGTCGGTCTCGGCTGCTCCTCACCGGGGTTGATCGGCGTCACGCTCGGACTGGGCTGGCTTCCGTCGGGATTGGTCGGCGACGAGGTCGGGCTCGGCTGCGACCCTCCAGGGTTCATCTTCGAGCGGCCCGTCATCGAATCGAGCTTCTGGGTGAGGGCGACGTTCTTCTTGGAAGCCGCGGGAATCGTGCTGTCCAGGACGCCGCCGGTCTTGATGATCGCGGAGACGTTCTTGGTCTTCGTCGCATAAACGAGCTTGGGAAGCACCTGCTCCGTCTTGGCGTTGTCCGCGGGAGCCGCAAGGGTGGAGGAGAAATCGGCGACGGCGAAGATTTCATCCGAAGACACCGGCGCATTCGCGGCCATGACCTGATCCGAGAGCACATTGACGTACTGCGTGGCGGTCGACTCAGAAAGGTCGGGAAGCTTGAAATGTGCGCGGATCTTTGCAATGGCCGCCGCATGGGTCATTTTGAAGCGCGTAAGAGCCACAGAGGGGTTCTTGTACTGCGGGGTCGCTTCGAGCGTGTATTCCCTCCCGTCGATGGCAAAGCGGTAAGAGTCCCGCGTGGTCTTGAAACCCGCAACCGAGCGGGCGGGGGCCTTCCTCGTGACCAAATACCCCTTCGCTCCGTAGGACTTCTTGGGAGCGTTCGGATTGCCTTGGGATCCATCAGACCCTCCCTGGGAGCCGCTGGACGAGCCTTCCGAGTTCCCCGCATTTCCCGGGGCGGGCGTGGGATCCTCGCCCACACGGAGACCGATGGCCTTCCCTGCGGAGGAGGGGGCCGGACCCGAAGCGCCGACGTCGGCGACGGCGGGGGTCACGGAGATCAGAGAAAGGAAAGAGGCGATCGCGGACACATGTCGAATCCTGCGTTTCATGTAGATTGCCTTCCGTTTAAAGGATGGTGGTGAGCTTTTCAGCCTTACCTGCGTGAGATCGTGATTAATTAGGCCTACCGCAAGGCGGCTCTTGGAGTTCAACCATTTCATGGATCGGAAAATGGATGAAGGGACTAAAGTCCCAGACGGAGGATAAGCTAGAGCACAAGGAAAAGTCACGGGCCGACGTCGTTTCGCTAAGAGCGGGACACCACTTTTCACCGGAAGCAAGAGCTGAACATCGATCGAAATATTCATTACTTATATACACACCTTCCGGTTCGGTATTTACAGCTGCTTCTCTTAACACATTCAGGAGTTTCGAAACGACGCAATCGCCTCGTTCACACGACTTACTCAACCGAACAATAATGATGAGGCGAACCGACATCGAGAACTTGCAAAAGCCCTCAAACAACCGCTTAAACGCTCTCAGGCATCTTGGCTCGAGGAGCCCGATCAGACGACTGGCTTTTTGGCCGCAAGTCTTTGGCTGTGAGCTCTTCAGACCCGGTCGCCGTCCGAGCCGCAGCTAAACGATTTCGTTGCGCCAACGCGGAGGCCGCTTGAAGCCGTCAGCAGAGTCGGCGTCTGCGCCTTCGACCTTGCTCTTCACCTTGAGAAGGGCTTCTTTGTAAGCGCCAAGCCGCAGAAGATAGTCCGATCGACCTTCGGCGACGCTCCGCGCCGCTTGTTCCGCTTTGCCTTCCAGACCGCCTCCCACGAAAGCTCCTGCACTCGCAGCGATCTCGCTTTCGCCTTTTGATTCGCGGACCTGTTCGACGGCGGAGTCAAACTTCCACAGCATCGAATCCACGACTTGACGGTCGTACCGGAGCCTATCGACCATCGTCATTCCTTTCCCTTGGTTTGAGTCCTGACAAAAGAACTTGTCGGGGCGGCGCTGGGCGAACCAGGCGGGGAGTAGGGAGCCCACGTTTCGGGCGGATTGCCATCCTCATGCCGCCCAGTGGTTCGCAGCCGCTCCGGGACAGCCTCCGTTCCAGCTGGCCACCCTTCATACACTTCGCCTTTCGCGCACCCGGTATCTATGCGAACAAGACTTTTCACCCTGTACATAATAAGGATGCGAGCTCCATCTGGGCGTGCAAACACAGCCGACTGCCCTCCGTTTCTTCCCGGAGCTTCCGTTTTTGGAGATCCGAATCCTAGAGGTTTCGCCAACTTGTACATACGGCTTAAGGCCGCCTTCCATTTCTCTGGCGTCAACGGCCCGGCAATGGCGAGGTCATATCTCTCCGAGGCGTACCCACTTGGGCAATACACTCCGAAATTCTCACCGGTCTGGGCATGAACTCGAAGCGGCTCCCATTCGCCGACGCCGAACTCTTTCGACAGCATGTCGTAAAACGACAACAGGAGGCCGATCGTCTGACGCCGTTCCTCGACAATCGACAGACTGCTCACCCGCGTGGGCGTAACATCGCCGTTCACGTTCTCATCCTTTCCAGAGACACAGGAAGACAAAAATAGGAGAACAGCCCCAACAAGGCCGCCAACTGTCGACGGAACACGGCGCATCGTCAACGCTCCGGGAAATAGATGCCGTTGCCCGCGACAACGCTGGCGATATTCTTCACCGAGGTCCGCATCTGCCCGTTTTCGGCATTGTTCATGTATTCAGAGTGCCCTTCCGATCCGGAATAGTGCGTACCGTCAGCATCGGTGGCTTTGTCTGTGCTGAAATGCTCGTAGTTGAGGTTATTATGAGGTTCCGGCGTCGACGGGCCGAAGCTCTGATGCCATCCAGACCACGCCACCATGTCGTCTTCCGCGCCGCCAATGCTTGTGTGACCGGGAACCATATTGAGCTCCGAGTTCGTCACCGCCTCAAACCCCGGCGATCCGTAGGCGATAAAGTCATCTGGAGCGGTAGTCTGCCTAAGGGCCTTCCCCGCTACCGTCGATCCGTACGAATGACCCGATACGACCATATGGGGATCGCCCGCATGAGTCGCCTGAAGCCCATCGCACAAACCCGCTAGCTTGCGCGCACCGATATCCGCTTGTTTCGACCCCAGAACACTTCGATCAGGATTCAAAGACTCTCCCATCGACGGCGCATCGTAGTTGAGGTTGTAGACCCCAGCGACTTTCTCGCCTGGACGACCCGAAGCTCTCAGCTCTTCCCGGCTCGCGTCAAGAACCGTATTCATATCCCTGATTCCTCCGCCCCATCGACCGTCACTTTGGACGATGCTTCCATAAACACTGGAGTTCATGCCCGGAGTGTGCACTTGCAGGTGCTTTGCATGATCGACGTCGCCAATGCCCACGACAGCCCGCAAATGACCGTCCTTGGGAGAATCAAAAGCCATGAGGCTGTAATCGGCCGAGCTCTTGTCAAGAAGCGCATCCAGTTCGGCGGGGCTCTTAGGGCAGGGAAACTTCAGGGACAAAGCATTGAGCTCAGCTCTGCGCTGGAGCAACGCCCGCAGCTCTTTGCTGCGCCGATCAGGGCTTAGAGGATCGCTCTCGCTCAGCTCATGCCGAGGACCCTGCCGGTTCCACGGGCTGTTGTCTCTGACCTCTTTGGCAGCTTTCCTTTCCTCTCTCTGTTTTTCCTTTAGTTCGCGCTCGAGCTCCTCGACCCTGCGGTTGACCGCATCCCGCTCGGCCTCCAGACGAAGAACATTCGCCTTGTGCCTAGCCATGGTTGGAATGCCATCGAGATTGCCAATCCAGTCGGGGTGCTCCTTGATAATTTTCTTCTGATCCTCCACAGACATCGCCGTCCACCAGTCGTTGACCTCCTCAACGCCCCATTTCGAATTAGGTTTCTTCACGCCCCACCCGAAGATCTCAGGCTTTGGCCCCACCGCCATTTTCTTAATGCGCGCCAGACTGTCGTATAGATCGCCCGCAGCGTTAAGAATGTCCCTCCCTTTCTGGAGGCAGACGTTGACGAATCTTTGAAGCCTGCGTCCCGGATCGGTTTCTTCGTTCAACAAACTCGCTCCGCTGGTCATGAGTTCGTCGAGGTTGATCTGACAATTGGGGTCAATATTGCGAACTTTGCCGTCGGATGTGAGAACTCCTCCTGCTGCGTGAATGATGGAGGAAACCTGCTTCGCTTGGATGACGAGCTTGGACACCGCCTCGGCAAGCTGCTCGAAATCGGTCTGCGCTTTCTGGTACGCCGCGCTCACATCCGAAGCGTCGTCGGCCAGCGCCCTCCGCCTGCGCATTTCGGCCTCGACGAATTCCCCCGAGAGATCAGCATTGTTGATGTCAAGGATCTGATCGCCCACGTCTTTGTATCTCTTTGCCAGCCCGGACGCTTCCGAGGCAGCGCTATTCAGCGGCGCATCACTCCACCGCTCGAGTTCGTGAAACGAGACCATGGACCTGTTTTCCTTCCAATGCGTGATGTTTCGGCTATGGCAAAGTCGCTTGGCATAAGTATGCCACAGCCCGCGAAAAGGCGGGGGCGTTTTCAGAGTTTCAAAATATGAAACCGCGAAAACGATCTGTGGAACTTAATTCCGCCTCGCCGGCGCCGCTCAAATTCCGCTTCGCCAACGCGGCAGGGCGCCAAGCGGGAAAACCGTATCCGCTCGGCGCCCTGCGCCGTTCGTCAGAGGCGGAGGCGACGCGTGTTCGTCGTGAGCCGCTCCATTGCGTTCGGTGAGTTCGACGTCGGCCCATCCGACCGGCAACGCTCCGGAGCATGCACTCGCCGACAGCCGTCCCCCTACTCCGTCAGCAGCTCCCTCGATGTGACCGTGCGCGTCTTGCGGGCCAGGACCATGACGAGCAGGGCGGTTATAAGAAGCAGCGTCATGCCCAAGCCGACGACCATGAGGGCCGGCATCTCTGCATCCAGCCGCTCGACTCCCAGGGACCGGAGCAAACCCTCGAATAAGGGAATGGCGGTCACACTTCCGATCGCGATCCCGATCGCGCCGCCTATTGCAACGGGCGGAAGATAGCAGGCGAGCATTTGACGCATGAGCTGGGCATTGGTGAATCCCGCAGCCTTGAGCACTCCGAAAGTGCGCCGCGAGCGCACCATCGCCGAACCGACTGTCAGGCCGATCACCAGCATCGTCACTAACCCTGCCACGCCGAAGATCGCGAAGGACATCGTCTTGCTCATCGCGAGGTAGGGAGCGACGTAGGACTCGGAGATCGCATACGAGTTGACGACGTAGTCGTACCGCCCCTTCATCTCGGTTCTCACTTTGCCGACGAAGGCGTCGATATTCTGGCCTTCCTTGAGGACGGCGGTCGCGTACTTCGGCTGGTAGGCGGCGCTCATGCGCTTGGCGCCGTCGATTGTGACCGAGGCGACCATGCCCATGCGCACAACGGTCTGCGTCAAACCCGTCACGAGGTAAGTCGCCTTCCCTCCTTGAAAATCGACGGTCACTTCGTCGCCGACGTCCACGCCAAGGCTTTTCGCGAACTTGCCGCCAAGGGATATTTCATTGGCGGACTTCGGATATCTGCCCTTGTAGACGGACCGGCTGCTCTTCGAGGAGGGATAGGAATCGGCGACCGAAAGTGACACCGTGCGCCCGGACACGTCGGCGTTCCTGGTGTTGTCGAAGATCTGAACACGCTCGACTCCGGGCATCGCCCCCAGGTCTTTGCGCACGGCCTCGACCGAGCGGCCTTTCAGCACCGAGACGGTGACGTCCTGCCGGTCCCCGATGAAAATGCCGACCACCTTGCGGGAATCTTTGAACAGGGCCGAGTACAGCGCCACGGAAAAGACGGAGGCAAAAGCAACCATCGCGATCACAATGACCACCATGATCGTCTGAGCCCGGGCCTGAAGAGCGGACTTCACACCGAGCACCAGCGTCAGCGGCCCGCGGGCCTTTCGCAGGGGCAAATGATTGGAGTGGAATGAGTGTGTGGCCTCCCCGCCGCGCAAGGCCTCGACGGGAGGTGTCTTTCGCACCTTTCTGGCGACCGCGAGGGCGGTGACGCCGACGACCGCCAGCATCGCTCCCGCCGCCGCGCCCACTCCCGCGAAGCCGACCTTCGGAGACCACTGCAATCCGGACTGGGACTCGACCAGCTGGCGTATCGCCGGGAAGAGGGCGACGCCGGCCGCGGCCCCCGCAAGGGAAGCCGCCAAGGCGACGATCGCGAAAGGCAGAGCGAGCAGCCGGGCAATGTGGCCAGAACGGAAGCCGAGGGCCTTCTGCGTCCCCAACGCGGGCATCTCGCGGACGATGACCGAGCGGATGGCGAATCTGACGATGACCGCCACCACGGAGGCGACGATCGCCGCGAAAAGAATGAAGGAGAAAATGAGGACGTTGGCGGGGATCATCAGCACCGAGGAAAGCAGCTTCCACCCGACGCTCACGAGAACCGGGCTTGCAGTCCCGCTTTGCACCGCAGCCTTGGTCACCTTCGAAGAGATCTCGGCTGCGACGTCGTCCGCCTGCGACACGTCTTTAACGAGCGCCCTCAGCTGCCAGACGCGGTTCATTCCCGGAGCCGACGCCAAAGCGGCGGCCTCGGGGGCTTTCACCCGAAACTCGACCTGGATCGCGCCCAGCACGCCGCTCACGGGATTCTCGTGGAATCCCTGAATGTGATACCGATGTTTGACTTCGCCTACTGTCATTGCAAAAGGATCTCCGAGCTCGTATCCTCCGGCCGTCTTGAAGGAATACGGCAGCCATATGGGGTCGGCGTGACGCTTGGTATCTTCTGCCACAACTCCGCTTCGCCCAATGCGCGTGTCTTTGTCTTGTTCAACGATCGTAACGGCGCTGATCTGCTCCTTGCCGTCGTACTCGAAGGTCGCGCCTGCCCGCAGCGTCTGAAGAAGTATGTGATCCTTGACCCGGCCGTCGTCCCTGGCGATTCTCTCGGCGTCGCGGGCGCCTTTTTCGCTCTCGAGCAGAATGAAAATATGCTCGGTGTTGAGCTTGGCTGTGGCGTCGTCCAAAGTCGCCGGATACTGGAGGATCAAAACGGCCGCCAGGTGCAGCATCGCAGAAGCGATGGCCACGAGCAGACCGACGATGACGAACTGTCCGGCCGATCTGCGCAGGCTTCGTTTGAGGAACATGCAGCGCATTGTCACCACCCCATTTCCGCGAGGAACGCGGCGAGACGGTCGCGGCGGCCCTTGTCCGCGGTCTCGAAGACGCCCAGATTCAATTCGCCCTGGACCGTCCCGTCGCGCAGGTAGAGGATGCGGTCTCCGCGCAAAGCTGAGTTGAGGTCGTGGGTCACCATGGCCACCGTCTGGCCGGCGCTGTTGACTCGGCTGAGAAGATCGAGAATGCGCAGCGAGTTTTCGGAGTTGAGCTGCCCGGTGGGTTCGTCGGCGAAGACGACGTCGGGTTCGTTGACAAGGGCCCGGACGATGGCGGCCCTCTGGCCCTCCCCGCCCGAAACCATCCCCGGAAACTTCTTCCTGGTCGCCTTATCGACGCCCACGAGGTCAAACAGCGCGTCGACGCGGGCGGCCACGGCCTTCCGCTTGCCGACAAGCAACCCCGGCGCCATCGCATTGTCCATGAGGGACATCGAGTCGAGAAGGTTGATCTGCTGGAAGACGAAGCCGCAGTGAGTCCGCCGGAAGACCGCCAGCTTGTCCTGGCTGAGCTCTGTGAGGTCCTCGCCGTCGAACACCACGCTTCCCAGGGACGGCTTGTCCATGCCCGAAAGCGCGTAAAGGAGGGTGGATTTTCCTGCGCCGGAGGGCCCCATGATTACGGTGAAACCGCCGCGGCGGATCGTCAGGTCAAGGTTCTTCAGCACATGCTGCTGGGTCCCCTTGTGCGAGAAAGTCTTCGAAAGCTTCTTCGTCACAATCACGTCCTTGGAGTGTGACGTTTCCCCCTCAGATTGCGCCGTGTCATTGTTCTTTTCCCCTACCGCATTGCGGTTCTCGGTTGCGCTCATGCTTCCAAGGTACGCAACAACCGATTACGAAGCCTTTTCGCAATTCTTAACTATTTCTTAACTCTGCCGGCAAGATTCTGAACGGCGCGCGCCCTATATTTCGGCGCGCCTTGCCGTTGCGCCCGGAGCGAAGAGCCGCTCGATCGGCAGAGCCGAACCTTGCGCCCCGCCCGCATGCCTCACCTGGCGAGTGGGATTTCCAGGACGACGGCGAAGCCGGGGTCGGCCAGGCGGCACGAGAGCGCCCCGCCCATGCGCTCCATGAGGCAGCTTGACGTGTAGAGGCCGAGTCCCTCGCCGGGCGCCCCCTCGACATTCGAACCCCGCACGCCCTTGCCCAAGATCGCCTCGATCTCTCCGCGGTCCACGCCCGGGCCGCGGTCGCGGACGACGATGAGAAGGAAGTGCTCGTCGACGCCCGCCGTCACTTCGATGGGCGTGCCGGCGTATTTGCGCGAGTTGGCGACGACGTTGTCGAAGACTTGCCGCATGCGCAGCCGGTCGGCGGAAACCAGGCAGTGCGGCAGGGAGAAGTCCGCGATCGCCCCGTCCGCGTCTGCCGCCCTCAGCCACTTTTCGACGTCCTCGCTGCTGACTGGAACGGGGGCGACCCGAAGGGAGGCGATTTCCTCGCGGTTTGCCCGGGCGACGTCCGCCATGAGCTCCTCGATCTGACCGGCCTTCTGACGAATGACCTCGATCTTCTCGCGCTTGGATTCGCTGGCCTCCGTCGCTTCGAGGAGCTCCGCGGTGGCGGAGATCGAGGCGATCGGCGTGCGAATGTCGTGGCCCAGCTCGGCGACGAGCTGTTTCTTCGACTCCTTCGCCGCGGCTTCGGCTCTCCGCGCCCGGCCGAGTTCGTCGCGCATGATGTCGAACGCCTCGGTGAACGGCCCGAACACGTTGTTCCGATCCATCCGCAAGGGGACGTCGAGATTGCCTTGGGCCACCTCGCGCGCAAAGAAACTCAGCTGCTTGAAGGGCCGCAGAAGGCGCCGCCTGGACACCGCGACGACGACAAGGCAAAACGAGGCGACGGCGAGGATAGTTCCGCCCGCCATCCGGAGCGCCGCCTTCCGGGCCTCTTCCGCCTTCTCAACCCATCCGTTGTATATCCACATGCGCCCAACGTGCCGCCCTCCCGATACGAGATCGAAACCGACCGCTCCCGTCCGCATGGCGTCGCGATCGCCGTTGATCCTTCTGCCGCGCGAATACACGGGGGACCCGTCGTCCCGAACGACGGTGACCCGCGGAAAACGCCTGCCGGTCCGGGCGTCGGCCGCGCGGGCGTCGGGCCATGACCTTTCGACCGCTTCGACGAGCTCGTTGGCGGGCACGACGTCGGGCTTGAAACCCTTGGCGGGCTCGGAACCAGACAGGATCGCCAGAGCGACGGCGACCGCGACGACGACGGCAGCGACGGCGCCCTTCATCGGCCGCCATTTCCCCGGTTGTCCGCTCCCGGGCCTTTCCCGCCGTTCGCCCCCTGGCCTTTCCTTCTTCGGCCGCCTGCCAGCCTAGCCGGAATCGCCGAGGCCTCTCGCGTCGTCACAGCGCTTCTCCCGCTCTCGCGGGCGTTTCTCCAGCCTTCAAGGACGCCCCGCCCTCGCGAAAACGGTATCCTCTCCCCCACACCGTGCAGATGTATGCCGGATTGTCGGGGTCGGGCTCGATTCTCCTGCGGAGGCGGCGCACGTGGACCGCCAAAGTGCCGTCGCCCGTGACGGCGCCGCCCCACACCTTGTTCAACAGCTCCCGTTTTTCGACGACCCTCCCCCGGTTGGCCACGAGGTAGGCGAGCAGGTCGAATTCCATCGCCGCGAGCGGGATCTCCGCGCCGTCGACGGTCACCCGGGAGGATTCGAGGTCGACGGCGAGCCGTCCGTCGTCGTAGAGGCCGGCTTCGCGCCCGCCCGCGGAGCCCGAAGCCGACCTTGTCAAAGCGCGCCGCACCTTCGCCACAAGGAGGGCCAGCGAATAGGGCTTGACGATGTAATCGTCCCCGCCCAGCGTCAGGGCGAGAATCTGATCGTCTTCGCTCGTGCGCGCTGAAATGAAGACGACCGGGGTGTCTCTGTCTTTGCGGAGCCTGCGGCAGAACTCGAATCCGCTGGCCCCCGGAAGGTTGACGTCCAACAGCACGAGCCGCGGGTCCAGTTTCGCAACTGCCGCGAGGGCCTCCTCGGCGCTGCCCACCGCACGGGCCTTGATCTGCGACAGATTGAGGTACTCGACCGTCGAGGCCGCGAGCGCCGTTTCGTCTTCGACCACCAGCACATCGATTTGCTCCGCCATTCGTCAACCCTAAGGCCGCGCGGCGGGCTCGGGCAAGGCGCGACGGGCCGGCCGCCCTCGCCCTCCGCGCGGGGACGGCACATGATCCCGGCGACGAATGCTGCGGCGAATCCGGCCTTCACCCTCCGCGCGGAGAGAGCACCCGTTCGAGCGCCGCCGTCGAACGCTCATACCTCGATTCGCCGGTAATGACAAAATCGACGATCGCCCCGAAGTAGGTGTCCATGAGGAGGCGAACGACGTCGGCCGTCGGGAGCGCCGGATCGACGACGCCGCAGGCCTTCCACCGGTCGACCAAGACGATGAGGGCTTTCCGAAACTCCGAGTGCCTGCGCCGCATGTCCCGGTTGAGGCCGGGGTTGCGAATGGTCTCCGCCCACGCGTTCACGGCCAGACGCACCGAGCGCAGCATCCATTCCGGGGGCTCAGCGCCGTCGGCCCGGCCCAGCTCCTCGAACATCTGCAAAGCCTCGTCCGTGTCGACGCCGTCGGCGACCTCCTCGCTTCCGGAGGCTCGCCCGCCTTCGCCGGGCGCCTGCCAGCCCTCCTCGGACGCCTCTTCGCCCTCGCCGGGCGCGTCTTCCTCGTCGGGCGGGTCTTCTTCGTCGCTTCGAAGCCTCTCGCGATCCACCTTGTCCATATGCCGCCAAAAGGCCAAGGCGACTTCTGCGTACACCTCCCTCAAGGAGGGCGGATTCTCACGTTTCGCGAGAATCGCAATTCTCGCGAACACGGCGTCGGTCCGCTCTTTGCACACCGTCACGATCAGTTCGTTCTTGCCGCCCGGAAAATAGTTGTAGACGGTGCTCGTGGACATGCCGGCGGCGTTGACGACGTCGTCCATCGACGTCGCATGGAAGCCGTTCTCGGCGAAGCACGTTTCCGCTGCCACGACTATCCGCTCGCGTTGGCGCTTCTGGTGGCCGGCGCTGACTCTGGGCATGTTTCAAGGGTACCCTGATCTGTAAATCGAAACGATCGTTGTTGCTAACCGCCCGCATGCGGCGTAAGCTCACAAGAGTAAAACGATCGTTTCGATTTGAAAGCGTTCACATGTCTGCCATTACTCAGGAATCCGCCGCCACAAGCGGCGGGAAGACCAAGAACAAAGCCGCGATCCTCACGAGCATCATCACAACCCAGCTGATGATCGTGCTCGACATGACGATCATCGCCGTGGCGCTGCCGAGCATGCAGAGCAGCCTCGACATGACCGACGCCCAACGCCCGTGGATCGTCACAGCGTACACACTGGCCTTCGGCGGCCTCGTGCTCTTCGGCGGGCGCCTCGTCGGGATCGTCGGGATCCGACGGGCCTACCCGATCGGCCTCATGGGATTCTCGATAGCCAGCCTCGTCGGCGGCCTGGCGCCGTCCTTCGCCGTGCTGGCCGGCGCACGCGCAGCCCAGGGCGTCTTCGGCGCTTTGCTCGCCCCCACCATTCTCGCCTTCATCAACAACTCCTTCGTCAATCCCAAGGAGCGCGCCGGCGCCTTCGCGCTCATAGGCGCCACCGGAGGGATCGGCGCCGCGGTGGGCCTCCTCCTGGGAGGGGCGCTGACCGACCTCCTCAACTGGCGATGGGCGATGTTCGTCAACATTTTCATCGCCGCCTTCGCTCTCGTCACCAGCCGCAAGACGCTCCCGCCTGCTCACAAGAACAATTCCGGGGCTTCGATCACGGACGACTTTTTCGGCCTCGTGCTGGGGTGCACGGGGCTCTTCAGCGTCGTCTTCGGCCTCGACCGCGCCCAGCGAACATCGTGGGGTTCGGCCTCGACCGTCACGTTCATCAGCGTCGGCTGCGCCCTGCTTGTCCTTTTCGTCATCCGGGAAAGGATGGCCCGCAAACCGGTGCTGCCCCTGTGGATCGTCACGAATCCGGCGCGCAGCGCCTCGTACGGCACGCAGTTCACCTTCGGCGCGGCCCAAATGGGCACGGCCGTCTTCATGACGTATTACCTGCAGGAACACCTCGGATACTCACCGATGAAGACGGGCGTGGCCATGCTCCCGATGGTCGCAGGCATCGTCGTCGCCGCAGCGATCTCCGGCAAACTGATTTTGCCGCGCCTGGGAGCGCAAGCCGCGTTCCCCCTCGGGCTCAGCCTTTCCGCCGCGGGCGCGGGAATCCTTTCGCTCATGGACGTCGATTCTTCGTTCGCGCAAGCGGCCCTTCCCGGCCTCATAGTCTTCGGCCTTGGCATGGGCGTCGCCGTCCCCATCGCGTTCAACGCGGGCACGCGAGGCATCGGCCCGTCGCACATCGGCCTGGCCTCGGCGACGATCAACGCGAGCCAGCAGGTGGGGTCCTCCTTCGGCGTCGCGATCCTCTCGACTTACGCGACGCACCTGGGCAAGTCGTACGCCACCGATCACATGGACGGTTTCCGATCGAAGGTCGCGGCCGCCCTCTTCAGTGCCCAGACCAGTCCGCAATCCGCGGACGGCAAGAGGATCATCGCCTCCATGCGGACCGATTTCGCCGACGAGGCCCGGGTCAACGCCTATTCGGGAGGCTTCGTGCTGCTTGCCATTATCATTGCCAGCGTCGCAGCCGTCATCGCGATAGGCGCCATCGCGATGAGAATCGCGCGGCGCCGCACGGGCGCCGCGGGGGAAACCGCGAGCGCAACGGCGCCGTCGCCCACCGACGCCGCGCCTGTGACGGCACGCATCGAGATCAGCGAGCCGAGCGCCGCCTCGCAGGATTCAGCGTCGGCCTTCGCGGTTGGGGCCTCGCCTGCCTCCCAGGCTTCGGCCGACGTCGAAGATTTGCCGGCCTCCGAGGGCGTCGCGCCCGTCGTTGAAGCCACATCCGCCGCCGAAGCCGCGCCTGTCGCCGATTCCTCGCCCGCCGCCGAAGGCTTGCCCGCGGCGTCCCCGACGCCCCTCCCGGCGACTTCGGCCCTGCCCGCGACGGCGTCGAACGGCGCGCCCCCGACGCCGGAAACGGCGGGCCCCGCGCCAAGCGCGGAGGCACGGACCCCGGAAGCCCCCGCGGACCAACGCCAAGGCCAAAGCGACGTTCCGACCCTGGACATCGCGATCGAGAGCCCCGCGCCCGACGCGCCGGCAGCTTCAGGCTCGGGGTCGCCGGCCGCGGACGCACCCGACGATCTGATCGTGCGTTACTCGGAGAAAGTCGGACAGGCGCCGGACGGATCGGCAGCGCGGACCATTGCCATAACGGTCACGGGCACGGCCCTGGCGACGGCGGCGTTCGCGCTGAGGGTCGTGCGTCGGCGGCGTTCGAAGTGACGCACCGTCGGGCCCGACGTCACGCACCGGGCCCGACGCCTCATTTTTTGCCCATGGGAATGTCAGCGACCATGTCCGACGACGGGGCAGACGAGCCCGAAGCGGGTTCCATCGTCAGCATGACCGACTCGCCCTCGTCCGGCATCGCCGACAAAAACGCGTACCGCGCCCTGCTCCCCGAAGGGTACATGCCCATCGAGGTGGTCCGCCCGCCCTTGACCGACCAGGCTTGAACGGCTTTGCCTCGCGGAATCCGCATTCCCGCGGGCATGACCAGCGCCGCGGAATGCTCCTTGTACGACCACACGAGCCGGATGGTGTGTCCGTCGGCCATTTTATGGGACATCTGGCTGTAATCGGACGCCTGGTTGAGGGTATTGAACTTCGCCTCGTCCGACATTCCGCGCATCGTCCACGCCCGGCCCGCGGCAAAGCCCCCGACGACGAGGAAGACGGCGGCGGCTGCCCCAGCAAACCTTCGCACCCACACTCTTCGCCTGGGAAGCTCAACGACGTCGGCACCGCGGGAAACATCGTCATCGGCGCCGCGGGGAGTGGATTCCGCCCGGCCCGCGCCACGGTGGCCGACCTCGTCCGAAGAGGCTTCGCTCAGCATAGCTTTTCCTCCTTGAGGCACGTGCGAAACGCCACTCTGCCCAGGAGCCCGGATGCCCCCATCCGAATAAGAAGCGGCCGGATCCCCACCAATTTCAGTGGCGTGCAGCTCAGTGCCAACCCGAGCATCCCAAGAGCCGCCAGAAGAAATGCGCGCCATGAGCTCCGCTTTGACGTTAGCGGGCGGCTGCAGCGGCTCGCCGTCGAAGGCGGCCGCGCCCAGCAGTTCGGCTTCGGGAGTGCCGAAGGCGATGTCGTCGCGTTCGGTCATCGGTCCTCCACAACCTCGCGCAACTGCGCGATTCCTTTCCTGATATGGGTCTTGAGGGTGCCCAACGGCATGTTTAAAGCCTGCGCCGCTTGCACGTGGGTCAT
>ERZ773099.463-NODE-463-length-34967-cov-5.863428_pt1 | contig 34967 bp, 29 predicted proteins | sample MGYA00511120_ERZ773099 | MGnify/ENA primary metagenome ERZ773099 (study PRJEB29015, sample SAMEA2738012) | human oral metagenome | biome: human oral; feature: human-associated habitat; material: dental | place: China | collected 2104 ... | reverse complement strand
ATGGGGACTTTTCACGGAATCTGCGTCAAAATCCTGCGTATCGAACATCAAGCCGCTGGACTAGATAAAAATTTCGTCATCTACGATACTGACGACCAGATCTCTCTCATCAAACAAGCCATGAAGGATCTCAAAATTGACGACAAAAGTCTGCGACCAAAATCTGTTCAAGGCACTATTTCTCACTGTAAAAATATTGGCCAAACTCCAGAGGAATTTGAGGAGGAGGCATATTATCCGAATCAGGTTAAAACCGCCAAAATCTTCGCTCGCTATGAGAAACTAAAACGCGATTCCTTTGCCTTAGATTTTGATGATCTGTTGCTAGAGGTTACTCACCTCTTTGAAAAACACCGTGAAGTGCGTGAACGCTGGCAAAATCGCTTTGAGCATATTTTGATTGATGAGTATCAGGACACCAACCAGATTCAGTATCGTTTGGTTAAGGCCTTAGTTAGCCAAGATAGGAATATTTGTGTAGTCGGTGATGACTGGCAGTCGATTTATTCTTGGCGCGGTGCAGATTTTACGAATATTCTAAATTTTGAACGTGATTTTCCAGGCGCTAAAACTATTAAGCTAGAGCAGAATTATCGCAGTACTGGTAATATTTTAACGGCTAGTCAGAAAATCATTAATCAAAATAAAACTCGCACGGATAAGGAATTATTTACTACTGCCGGCGATGGTGAGCCTATTGAAATAGAGTCTATGATAGATGAAACTGCTGAGGCAAACTATGTTGCCTTAAAAATTATCAATCTTCTGGCAAATTCTAAAACCACCATGCAAAATGGCGAGCTAGCCAAAGATTTTACCAGCTATTCTGATTTTGCCGTCCTTTATCGTACCAATGCGCAATCCTATGCTATTGAAAAAGCCTTAATCTCTCATCAAATCCCCTACAAGATTATTGGTGGCGTACGTTTCTATGATCGCAAGGAGGTCAAAGATGTTCTGGCGGTCCTGAAATTGATTGTCAATTTCCATGATCGTATCAGTCTTGATCGAATTTGCCGCAATTTATTATCCGGTATTGGTTCAGCCAGTCTTGAAAAAATTCACACCTTCTTAAATCAATCCGAAGACTACGATCAGTCCGCGCAAGGGAAAAATAATGCTCTACTTGACACTGGTCTCTCTGATACTCTTTCTGGTAAAGCCAAAAATAGCTTTACTAGGCTGCAGAATTTCTTGCGCGATCTTGACCCGTCACACAAGCCGGCCGAAATCACAGAGCAGGCTATTCATTATTTTGGCTTAGTTGAATCTCTTCGAGATGGCACCCCAACTGGTGACGAAAGAGCCGAAAACCTCAATACTATGATTGGTAACGCCAGTGAATTTGATGCTTTGGAGGATTTTCTTGCTGAAGCCAGCCTCATGTCTTCCGCCGATGAACAGACCTCGACCAATTTCGTCACTCTCATGACTATTCATGCTGCTAAGGGTCTTGAATTTCCGGCCGTCTTCCTAGTGGGGCTTGAAGAGGGGCTTTTCCCAAGCTCTCGCTCTGATGATGAAGAGGCGATTGAGGAAGAACGTCGTCTAGCTTATGTAGGAATGACTAGGGCTAGAAAGCTACTTATTTTAACTTACGCCGGTTCCCGTTTTTCGAACGGACAGCGCAGTTATAACATGCCATCACGTTTTCTAATTGAACTAGGCTATGATCCTTACAGCAACCAATCTTTAGGTCATTTCGATTCCTACGGTAGTAGGTCTGACTACTCGGATTCTTTGAGTAGCGGATCTCCTTTTTATTCTGAGACTAGAATGAGCCAATCTAATCGCGATTTTGACCCATTCAACGACGATATTGAATATGATGACATCGACCCATTCCCAGATGATTTTTAATTATCAGATCTATCCTTAATTGACAAAACCACAAAATACTTGTAGGATAAAAAATAAGCATAAACAAAATAAACAAAACAGAGAATTAATTATGTCAAATCATGAAGGCCTACCACTAAAGGCTCAGGATAGTTCAGAAGAATCTTATAATTCTATTCAGAATGGATCAGAATATCAAAAAGAACTTCAGAGAAAAAGAGTAAATGCTATCTATTCTAGTGTTCTCACATTAATTAGTTTCCAGGAAAGAAAAACTCCAGACACGAAGGAACCTTTGGTTACTCCGTATTATGAAAAGGCTTTAAGAACTCAAAAACAGGCCGAGCAGGCTGCTAGAAAAGAAGCACTTATAACCGGCGAACCAATGAAGAAAATCGAAAAGATTCCCGGTGAAAACCCAAAAGATAGAAAGATTATGCTTATCTTGAACGTCTTGATCTGGCTATCGAGCGTGGCGGTAATAGACTTGAAAAGAAAATTTGGCAAGAATCCATCAAAAACTTTGCCCCAATTATTGAAAAAGAAAATATTAAAAATAATACCTGGGTTATACTTAAGGAGAGCTTTGATAATAACCGTAAGGAGCAAGGTCTTCCTTTTGCCGAATATACCGAGTCCGAGATGAATAAAGATTACGAAAGGCTTCGCCAAGATCAGGTAGATTCTATAAATAGTTGGGCGGAATATCTCAGTAATAAAGATACCCCTTTTCCTACTTGGTTCAAGATCTATGCCTTTGATAGTGTTATCAAAATGGGTACATATAATCACAAAGATGGTAAATATGAAAAGCGCGACAAATCCACAATCGCTCCCTACCCTAATGTTAGTCCAGCAGCTCTCGCTCTTACTCTTGATGCGGTTAATAATTTTTTTGGTCAAGATAAAGAAAAATGGTTTACAGAGCATACTGACGACGATCAGCTTAACGCAGTTGTGAAATCCGGAAATTTTGGCAAGATTTACACGCATTTTTTTAATGAAACCTATAAGCCCATCCCTACACCTGAACGTACAGAAGACATAGAAGGTGAATGGTTTGACTTTCTTCCTGGACAAGAGACTGAGCTCGCCGAAGCCTCTCAAGGTACACCTTGGTGTATTGCTAGTGAACATATGGGGGAGCATTATCTAAAAACCAACGACCATACCATTAAAGATAATAAAGCAAGATTTGAACTCTTTAAATTGAAAAACGAAAACAGCATAGATGGAATGTCGAAAACTGCCTGTGCTTCTATTCGCTTTGATACGCAAGGAAGAGTGGCGGAAGTATCAGGTTTAGCGAATGGTAGTAGTCAAGCCATTGAAGATTCTCTTGTTCCTGTTGTCGAACAGGAGGCTTTTAAATATCCACTTGACCCAGAAAAATACTTTAAAGAAAAATTTAGAGACAAAAAAGAGCTTATTAGATTGCAGGATAAAGCTAAAAAAGGCGAAGAACTCACTCTTGACGAATATGCATTTTTATATGAAAAAGATCGTAAAATTTTTACCCTAGATACTCACGGGGGTCCCGATCCGAAAATTGCAGAACTAAGGAATTTTTATAATTTATCAAGACTATTGCAAAGTGACAATAAAGACGCTTTAGGTCAAGATATGTTGATACAAAAGCTTGACTGTGTTCTTGAAAATACCGATAGCAGAAATATAATCGCTAACCTCGATACTCTCCTCGAAAAAGGTATCGATATTAATACTATCTTCGATAAGTTAGATAGTAATGGTATCTCACAAAATCTCTATATTCTCCTCGAAAAAGGTATTGACGTTAATACGGCCTTTAATAGGTTGGATAGCTATGGCATTTCAAAACACCTCGATACTCTTCTCGAAAAAGGCATCAATGTTAATGATATTTTAGATAAGCTAGGTAGCTATTATGTCTCACAAAACCTCAATACTCTTCTCGAAAAAGGTATAGATGTTAATTCCATCTTCGATAAGCTAGATAGTAATGGCATCTCACAAAACTTCGAGATACTTTCTAAGAAGAATATCCCACCCAGTCTTCTTATTTCAAAAATGAATCTTCAAGGTATTGAGACGCATCTAGATACTATCCAGACTGATCCAGCCAATATTAAACCCGCCCAGTCAGTCATTTACCACGATATATTCATTGGTGGTATTGAAAACTTTATTCTAGAAAATATTAGTGAGGATGTAGTTATTGACAAAATTCTAGATAATCAATTAGATTCAGTTATTAAAGGTGGTAACTTAGAACTAGCTATGAATAAAATGATGGAAGAAACGCTTCCTGATAATCTAAAAACATTTTTAGAGCAACACCCCATTGATTTTAATAGCATTAAGCCCGAATTATATAGTAAATTGGTCTCAGAGCTTATAGAGTCTAATGTAGACAGTGATGACTTTGCAAAAATGAACGATGATCGTATAACTAGGTCTCTTATTGGTCCTGATCTTATTCATAATTTAAATAACCTTCTTCAGGTAATGCCAATTGATCGCATAGTTGCCAATATGCGCCCAGCCGATATTGAAACTTATCATGACGAATTAGTCGCCCACGGTGCCACTCTTTAGTATTAAATCTTGTTATGGTATAATAGCGAAGATGAAATTAAAAGCATCTTACTACAGGTTCTTCTGTGGTTTTAGTATTAGTGTTTTTATCTTAACCTTAGTTCTAGGTGTCTTTTTCAGCATGCGCCCAACTTATGCTGAATCGAATAGCTCTGATAATGGTGTTGTTTCTGACAGTCATTTTGTTACTTTCTATGATGATTCAAAGTCTCTTACCATCAAAACCAGTGCCAAAAACGTCAAAGAGGCCCTTGAACGTGCCAAGATCAATTATCACGACACGGATCGTGTCGAGCCAGCCCTTACTGATGAAATTAATTCCGATAGTTTTCATATTAATATTTATCGTTCTCGTCCAGTCATTATTAAGGCAGGTACCACCAGTAAATTCATCATGTCTGCTAATCTTGATCCAAAAGAAATTGCCCGTGATGCCGGTATTACTATTTATGATGGTGACGAACTTAATTTAATATCCGGTCAAAATATCCTTGAATCAGGTATCGCTACCACCTATCAACTCACTCGTAATGGCGGTCACACTGTTACTATTGAGGAAGATATCCCCTATGCCGAAAAAACTATTAGTGACTCTTCACTTGCTACCGGTCAGACCAACCTTCGTCAGGTCGGGGAATTAGGTCGTAAGAGTTCTGTCTATCGTGTGAATTTTGTTAATGGTAAGGAAGTTTCTCGTGAACTAATCAGTTCTGAAACTATCAAAAACCCAGTTGACCGCATCACTGCAGTTGGTATGAAAAAATCAGTTCCTCCCGAATGGGAGGCCTGTGCCTCCTACGCACGTGCCGCTGGTGTTTCCGAGGCAGATCTTCATGTTGCTCTCACCTTAATCTATCGTGAATCAGGCTGTCGTTTTGACGCTACAAATGCCGGCAGTGGTGCTTATGGTATTCCGCAAGCGCTTCCAGGCTCCAAAATGGCAAGTGCTGGTGCAGACTGGCAGACCAACCCGGTCACTCAAATTCGCTGGATGATTGGCTATGTTACTGGCCGTTATGGTGGCTGGAATCAGGCTTGGAGCTTCTGGCAATCACGCCACTGGTACTAGGAGAAACTGATGCTACAGAATAAAAAACACCTTGGACAAAACTGGCTCAAAAACCGACCAGTTCTTGAAGAAATCGCTGAAAGCGCAGTGATAAATACTGATGATCCGGAAACTTCTCAGCCTCTCTGTCTTGAAATTGGTCCAGGCCTCGGTACTCTCACTAGCTCTCTACTTCGTCGCTTTCCAAAAGTTCTTGCCGTCGAATATGATGAAAAGCTTGCCACCAACCTTCCAAATTCTTTTCCTGGAAAAAACTTAGAAGTCATTCATCAAGATTTTCTTCAATTCGATCTCGCACAGATTGAAGAGCCCTATGTTGCGGTTGGTAACATTCCTTATTACATCACCAGCCCAATCATTCAGAAATTAATTTCCGCCTCCAATCCACCAGAGAAAATTGTTTTACTTATGCAAAAAGAAGTCGCCGATCGCTTACTTTTGGATGTGGGGCGATATACTTATCTCACTCTTGCCGTCCTTAATTTTGCCGATGTCTATCCAGGAGTTTTTGTCGACCGCAGCCTCTTTACGCCACCACCCAAAGTTGATTCAGCCTCTGTAGTGTTAATGCCTCGTAAACAGCCTATTGTAAATCCGGAAGTTTTACGCTTTATTAAGCAGTGTTTTATGAATCCACGTAAAAAGTTAATTACTTGTCTCCCATATATTACTCAAAAATCGCGTGAAGAAATTAAAGATCTTTATCAAACTCTAGGTCTGGAAGAGAATTATCGCCCTGCCGACCTCACTCTTTCTGATTGGCAAAAAGTTTACGATTTTGCTCAAAAAACTAGTCCAAGTTGTTGAGATCGGCTAATTATGCTAAGATAAACATAAGCGTTTATCTAATATTTTATCTAATCAAAGGAACAAAATGGATCCAATTCCTCATCCTCAAACTAAAAATGATGATCATACACTAAGCAAGAACCCTCTACCAACCAATAACCAGCCCACAAATCCTTCTTCGGTGGTAAATAATACTGCCGCCCCCTCTTCCGCCTCTACTGCTCCAGCTTCGCCGGTTTCTGCGGTCTCCTCTTCTTCAGCCTCAGCTCCTACCGCCTCGCCAGAACTAGATAGTTTAATGTCCGAACTAAGTAATTATCAGCCTACTACGGATGATTTACAGCCATCTACTGGGTCAAGCGCCTCTATGGAATCAACCTCAAACACTTCACCTTCCTCGCTTGCGCCAACTGACCCCACGCTTTCTGTATCTTCTTTCTCTGATGCTTCTAGTACATCTAATTCAGGTCTTACCTCTGATCCGGGCCTTACGTTTGATTCAGTTCAAAGTCAGCAGGACGACCCAGCTCTAGATTCCACTCCATTTACGGCTTCTGCTTCGACACAGTCCAGCGTCGACGTGGTTAGCGGCGAACAAGCTTCTCAGACAGCACAAACCGAAGCTAATGAAGATGATAATCAGGAGGATCAAGAGCAGCCTCTCGTGGCGGCCGCTCCGGCTCCCGGTTCTATTGGTAGTGCCATCTCCTATGCTGATTTTGAAAAGAAACAAGCTGAAGAAGCTGCCAAGCAGGCCAAGAATCAAAATAAACCAAAGATTAAATTGAATCGTACCATGATTTTGATTATTGCCGCTGCTGTCCTCTTTGTCATTGCTGGGATTATCTTTGCGCTGATGTTTTTGAGTGAGCCACAGAAGAAACCCACCCAAGCTGCTGGCAAGAATCAAATCGAGAAGGCTTCTACAAAAATGCTGACCTGTGTTCGCCCGTTAAGTACCAATGAATCCTCTGAGGTCGGTGCCGCTTATGGTAACTTTGAAAGGCAGTTTACCTTTGAAAACGATAACCTTAGTGGTATTTCTGAGCATTATATTTATCAATACAATAGTGAAAATGAGGCTGTTACTGCAAAGACCACTCTTGATGCTGGTATTAAATCTGATGATAATATTAAGGTCACAACTGAGATTAATCTCAACCAATTAAAGAAAAAAACAGCTATTTCGGGAAATAATGTAGATAACTACCTCAAGTCCTTATCTGAATTTAGCTCCATCACGAGTCATGATCTAAACTCCCTCATGCTAGCCGAGAACCAAACCGGACTTTCTTGCTCCACAGTTGAGTAGTCTCTAAATCAATTAATTAACTGGGAGGCCCTGAATACTACCTCCCAGTTTTTCTATGCGTTTTTTGTAGTATAATTAATAAGAAAATAATTTTAAAAAATATCAAAGGATCTCATGTCTCAAGAAATTTATATTACGACGGCAATCCCGTATGTTAACGGCGCTCCTCATGTTGGGCATGCTGAGGATTATCTACTTGCTGATATCTATGCTCGCTATCAAACCATGCAGGGTAAAAATGTGCGCTTTCAGGCTGGGACTGACGAACATGGTAATAAAATTGAAAAAAAGGCTGGGGAACAGCAGATAGATATTAAGGACTACGTTGATCAAAACTCTGCCAAATTTCAGAATTTTCTTCAGAAATTCGATATAAAATATACCGACTTTATCCGTACCACCGACCCATCTCATATTGAGCGCGTGCAGAAAATTTGGCAACGCCTAGAAAAACATATTTATTCTTCCAGTTATGATGGCTGGTATTGTGAGGGATGTGAACGTTTTGTTACGCAAAAAGAGTATGAAGATAATCAGGGTGCTTGCCCGGATCATCAAGCTCCTTATCAACATCTTACAGAATCTAATTATTACTTCCGAGTCTCTGATTTTAAAGATGAAATCAAAGCCGCTATCGAGAATGGTAAGATGCAAATCCTCCCAGAATTTCGTAAGAATGAAATTCTTAGAATGCTTGAGGATGCTCCTGACGTTTCAATTTCTCGCCCAGTCGCCCATCTCAAATGGGGTATTCCAGTTCCAGGCGACGAATCCCAAGTGATGTATGTTTGGATGGATGCATTGACAAATTACATCACAGTTCTTGGTTATCCAGATCAAGACATTTCAAACTACTGGCCAGCCACTGTTCAGGTGGTAGGTAAAGATATTCTGCGTTTCCATGCTATTCTTTGGCCGGCTATTCTCCTAGGACTAGGTCTACCTCTGCCACGCACTATTCTGTCTCATGGCTTTATTCAGGTGGATGGTCAGAAAATTAGTAAAAGCCTCGGCAATGGTATTGACCCGGTCGAGGTCTTGGAAAAACATGGCATCAATGCTTTTCGTTATTTCTTCTCTAAGCACATCGATACCTTTCTTGATGCCGATTTTACGTGGGAAAAATTCGAGAACGCCTACCGTAATGAATTAGCCAATGATTATGGTAATCTTGTCCAGCGCCTCTCGGTACTTTGTCAGAAAAATTCCGTCGAAAAACTTGATTTTAGTTCGGCTTTTGCCCCAGAATACGCTGAACTAATGGATCGGTTCGAGTTTACTAATGCTATCAACAAGGCCTGGGGGATGATCCAAGACGTTAATCGTCATATCGAAGAGCAGAAACCGTGGCAGCTCGCTAAAACCGATTCTGAGCAGGCAAGAGCCAGTCTTACTGGGCTAGTTAAAGAACTTCTAGTCGCTAACCACCACCTCAAACCTTTTCTCCCAGTTGCAGAAACAGTTGAGTCTATCTTCACCGGAAGTGGCCAGATTCTTCCTCCAGAAACTCCACTTTTCCCTAAAGATTAATTGTCTATATAATAAAAAGTAAGATAATCAAAACGAGTCGCCAGATCGAACCAATAAAAAAATAGCCCCATCGGGCTATTTTTTATCTATTACAAATTATTTTTCGTGGCAGTGTCCATCTTTGCAATGGTGGTGTTTTTCACACTCATCCTCGCCTGCAAGGGTGGTTGCAATGTCGCCAACGAAGAAAGCTAGTACACCAGCTACGATCGGAGCTAGGATAAAGACTAGGATTTCAAGGCCAACCTTGCTAATCAAAGTACCAAAATTCTCAGCTGAAGTTGGGAAGATCTGATACATGATTGCAACTGCTGGGTTCAAGATAAAGTTGTTTGAAATCTTGAAGAAATTGCTTGAGACTACGATTGCAAATAGTACCGCAAGTACCATACCGCCACCAATGATTGCAGCATAGGTGAAAGCACTACGACGAGACTTATATTCTTGTGCACGATTGAAGAAGAATGCCAAGGTGAAGACACCCAAGAATTCAATCGCAAGTAATTGCCATAGGTTTGAGGCTTCAACTGCGGTTAGTGCAGGAAGATCAACCTTAGTTTCGCCAGCCATGCGGAAGGCATTAACAATGACTAGACCGAGCCAAGCACCAACAACTTGAGCGACCATGTATAGTACGCCACGAATTGCAGAAACGCGACGGGTTGCCATCATACCTGCAGTGATTGCTGGGTTTAGGTGTGCCCCAGAAAGGGTGAAGACGGCTAGGGTTACACCAATTACGCCGAATAGAATATAAAGTGGCTGGTAGATGCCAAGAGTTAAGAGGAGCATTGTGATAAACATTGTTCCGATTAATTCTCCAACGAGCGCACCCCAGATCTTTGGTGTTTTGAAAATAGTTAGAATATTTTCTTCTGGATCACCTTTTTTAGCGAAGAAATTTGCAAAAATACATTTGCTCTTTTTGTTTTCTTTCATTTTTACTTCTGCTATCTCGGTGACGATTGTTTCCGGTTCGGTTACAGTCACAACTTCTTCAACGACAGTAACTTCTGGCTTTGTATTAGTATTTTTTGGCTTTTCCGTAGACTTTTTAGCCTTCTTGGACTTACTTGTTGCCATATACCTCCTTAAGTAATATTGAATGAATTATAACACATCTGTGGTAAAATACTTAAAGTTTAATTTTCTAAAATGAAAGGTATAGGATGGGAGTAATCGTACACAAAGAACAGGATAAGAATGCAGAGCTTAGTCGCCGTATTGCCGCAGACTTAAAGATAAAAGCGGAACAGACGGCCTTAAGCGCCGACCCCGATCTTGTTAATGATTCAGATTATATAAATGGATCAAAGACCACCAGTCGCTACGGTTGGATTTGGCTCATCCTTGTTGGTCTCGCTATTCTTTCCCTAATTCTTATTGTTGTTATCTAGAGCTTATAGGGTTTGATCCATATAAACCTGGCTTAAAGTCTTAAAAACCATCTTTTCTCTTAAAAAACCACTAAAAACAGAGTATAATAAGAGACAGATATGAAACTTACAGACCTAAAACAGGCCCTAAAAGATCTTGGCCTTGAATATAGTAAAATTAAAAACCTCCCAGCTGAAGAGCGCAAGGCTTTTGGGCAGGAAATTAATCGTCGCAAAAATGAAATCTTAGCTCAAATTAAGGCTGAGGAAGAAAAATTAGCAGCAGTCGATATCAAACCTATCGATCTTACCGCTCCTATGGCTGAAAATTCTACTCCAAAGAAAAATAGGCGTGGCAGTAAGCATCCTCTCATGGTTGAACTTGACAAAGTAATAGATATATATTCTAATATGGGATTTGAAGTCATGGAGTCCACTCAGCTTGACGATGAATTTCATATGTTTGAGTCTCTAAATTTTCCAGAAGGTCATCCCGCCCGCGATGGCTATGATACCTTCCGCACCAAAGAAGGTTTTATCCCTCCAGCCCATACTTCTACCATGCAATATCGCGCGCTCACCTCTCGTCGAGATCAGCTTGAAACCGAAGGTCAGATTGCTGTGGTCATTCCTGGCCGCGTCTTTCGTAATGAAGATGTTGACGCTACTCATGAGCATACTTTTTATCAGTGCGAAGGAGTCTTTGTTTCCAAAACTGCCACCATGGGACAGATGCTCGGCGTTCTTAAAAATTTCTTCGAAACCTATTATGGTCAAACTTTAAATACTAAAACTCAGCCAGGCTACTTCCCATTCACTGAACCCTCCCTCGAATTTCAAATTGAGAAGCCAAAAGCCCTCGGCGGCAAAGGTGATGGTTGGTTAGAGATGATGGGCTGTGGCATGATCCACCCTAATGTTCTAAAAACCGCTGGCATTGATCCCACTGTCTATAAGGGTTTTGCTTGGGGCGGCGGCATTGATCGTCTTGTCATTCTCAAGTACCAACTTGACGATATTCGTTTCTTCGAATCTGGTAAACTTAATTTCTTGGAGGAATTCTAATGCTTATTTCACTTAATGCCCTAAAACGTTATGTTAAAATTCCAGATTCTCTCTCTACTGAAGATCTGATGAAACTGATCGGCTCTCGCCTTGTTGAAGTGGAGGGAACTGAAAATCTCGCTGAAAAATACCAGAATATCTACGTCGCTAAGGTTGTCAGTTGTACTGATATTCCAGATACACATCTTCATCTCTGTGAGATAGATGCCGGACCCCTCAATCAAGAATTTGGCAAACTAGAAAACGGCTTAATTCAGGTTGTCTGTGGTGCGCCAAATGTCCGTGCTGGACTCTCTGTAGTTTGGCTCGCTCCTGGCGCCATCGTTCCTACTACCTATGGAACAGAGAATTTTCAACTATCTGTCCGTAAGCTTCGTGGCTATGAAAGTTATGGCATGATTGCTGGCGCTGACGAGCTTGGATTTGGCACTGATCACAAATATATCGCTGAGCTTCCATCTGACCTGGCACAGCCCGGCACCCCTATTACTGAGGCGTTAGATTTAAACGATCTGATTATTGATATTGAAAATAAATCACTCACTCATCGTCCAGATACTTTTGGTCTAATCGGTTTTGCGCGTGAAGTTGTTGGTATCCTAGGGCAGCCATTTAAAAATCCTGCAATCTTTGATGGTGACTTAGCTACACAATCAGAATTTATCCGTAGTAATTCTAATAGCACCTCAGATATCAAGAGTCCAGTTATTGAAATCCAGGATCAACTATTGTGTCCTCGCTATTCCTGTGTCATCGTCGATCAAACCCAGCTTAAGCTAGATCAAGATTCTGCTGATTTTGAGCGTACCCTCACTCAAGACGGTGTTCTGCTCTATAAATCTGGTATGCGACCTGTTTCGTCGATTGTTGATGCGACAAACCTCACTATGCTTAAAACTGGCCAGCCACTACACGCCTTTGACTATGATAAATTTATTACCATCGGTGGTACTGATTCCCCAAAAATTATTGTACGTGCTGCCAGGGAAGGTGAAAAAATCACTTTAATTGATGATACTGAAATTGAACTTAATACAAACGACATCGTGATTACCTCCAATGATATCCCAGTTGCCCTAGCTGGCGCCATGGGCGGCAAAAATACAGAAATTGATGTAAACACTAAGCGTATTCTTATCGAGTCTGCCACTTTTAGCCTCTATAATCTACGTAAAACTCAAATGGCTCACGGTATTTTCTCTGAAGCTATTACACGTTTCACTAAAGGCCAACCAGTCTTTGGTACAGTGCCAGCATTGAAGTCCTGTCTAGAAAAACTCGGTATTAAAGATACTTCTAATCTCATTTTTGCCGACTGTCTTGCTCAAATCCCCGCTCAGCAGATCATTAAACTTGACCTCAATGACCTTAATCAAACACTGGGTTCCAATTTTACATTAGAGCAAGTTAAACAAACGCTCTCTAATGTCGGTTTCATGGTGGATATCCTCTCGGATAATCAGTCCTTAAATGTTATTACCCCGCTATGGCGTACTGACATCCATATTAAAGAGGATCTCTACGAGGAGGTTGGCCGTCTCAATGGTTTTGACAATATTCCGCAAACTCTTCCGCTCCGTTCTTTCAAAGGTAGTCCAAAAAATCAGCTTTTTGCTCTCAAGAGTGAAATTCGCAACATCCTTTCAGATCAGCAGGGCGCCAATGAACTCCTCACCTATAGCTTCGTTTCGCAAAATCTTCAGCAAAAAGTAGGTGAAGATATCGCTGATAGTTATAAGATTAGCAATTCTATCTCTCCAGAACTCCAATGTTTTAGACAGTCCATAACTCCAAGCCTACTCGAGAAGGTCTATGAGAATCAAAAGGCTGGATATAAGGATTTTATTCTTTATGAAATGAACCAAGTCGCCAAGCGCTCCTTTGGCTTTCTTGCAGATCAAACCCCAAAGCTCGAATCGCATCTCTCAATCTGTCTTGAGGGTGATTTCTATCGAATTAAAGAGCTCTGTCTCACTCTTGGTGCTCGTCTCGGTCTTGAATTTAAGTTTGTCGAATATCAGGAGCAGCAATACCCATATTTTGAGCCGCTTCATTCGGTCCGTATTCAGCTCGGACAAGAAATCATTGGCTGTCTTGGTGAGGTTAAACATTCTGTACTTAAAAAACTGAAGCTAAAAGAAATTTCTGCTCTTGAGCTAAATCTTGAGCCATTACTTAATGCTCCTCGAATCTTGCGTGGCGCACAAAAGATTAGTCGCTTCCCATCCGTCTCGCGAGATCTCACTATTAAGACCCCAGATACTGTCTCTTACGCTACGCTTGAGCAGGAAATCACGCATGCTCTCGCTCAAGATTCTCTGATTCATACCTTGGAGCCAGTTTCCATCTATCGACCATCAGAAAATGACACTACCCGAAATTGTAGCTTCCATCTTAGTTTTGCCAGTACGGTAAAAACTATGAGTGCAGATGAAATCTCTGCTATAATGAAACAAATTGAACAAAATATTACAGCGCTCGGTGCTGAGATTATCTAATACAAATGCCGAGAAAAACTAAAGGAGGTTTATGCAAGAAAAAGAATTAAAGACCAGTTTAGGTCAGCGTATTGTAATTGGGGTGATTGCCGTTCTGCTCCTGTCTTCTACGATCGCAATTTATGCTTTGATCGTACTTAATGGTGAAAAGAACAAGCAGGCTTCTTCCACCAAAAAAGAAGAACTTGCGGTAGTCACTAAAGAGCTCTCCACTAAACAAGACGAGCTAAAATCTGCTTCCGATAAAATGTCGAAGCAATATTTTGATACACTTGTCTCTTTTCGTAATAAAATTAAGGCTTATAATGGTACTTCTGTGGAGGATGCTGGTCTCAAAACCTTTGACCTTAAAAATGGTACTGGTGCTGAAATCACCGATAAGACCACTTCATATTATGCTTATTATGTTGGTTGGTGTGCCAATGAATCTGTTTTTGATTCCTCCTTTGATGATGCCAAGAATCCAAAGAGCCTCAAAGAGCCGCTTGCAGTCACCAACCCAAATAGTTTGATTGCTGGCTGGTCTGAGGGGATTAAGGGTATGCGTTTTGGTGGTGTCCGCGAGATTGATATCCCAAGTCCACTTGCCTATGGCAGTGAACGTGAAATCTGTGGCAGTAAAAACTCCCCCCTCAAATTCCTAGTTCTTCCTATTGAAGTCTCCGAGGACTATAAAAAACTTTCCACTGAGTATAACCAAATCTACGTTAAGTATCGTAAACTTCAATCTGAAATCAATAGTATCGGCGCCTAAGTCTTTAAAAACTACGACACTAAAGTCCTATACTACCCTCCTTATATTGACAAATAAGCAATAGTATTATATAATAAAACAGTAACTATCGTATCCGCACAAGGCGGAAGTTTGTACCTTAAAAAGGAGGGAATGTGTTATGAGGTTTTATATTTTTTGCTTTTTGTTTTTTCTCGTGAGTTCTATATTATTGGGGCTCGTTCTTCCGAAAGTAAAAGGAAGAAAGAAAGATGGCGCCCTAGCCGTCGGCACACGTTTTGATGGGGGTTGGTGCCTCATCATCGTGCTTGCCGTAACTATGGCGGTCCTGCTTGCTGTCGTATTATACGACATGAGGCAGTGGGACCGTTTCAGAGAGCCAACCATGATGGCGTATGGTTGGATGATCGCAGTTCTTTACGCCATCTGGGTGCTACTGAGAAGTGCGCTTTTCTTAGCAATGTACTTCGCAGTAGTTGACGCTGTTTCGGAATGGCTGGAGAGTATACTCAATAGTCTATACCAGGATGGTTATTTAACCTTCTGGCGAAACGGAAGAGGCAAACTTGTCTTCGGACCCACCATTATCAAAAAATGGTTCCGAAGACACAGAGAATAAGAACAAGAGGGGTAAAATTTCATACTAACAAAGATTCAATCAGTCTTTTCTGGTTTGACTTTTGTCCCTCCCGTTTCAAGCCCCACAGTCGTGGGGCTATTTTCTTTTCTGAAATATCTCGCTATTCGCTACACTTTTTATACCATTCAGCTAGTTTATCTAAAATCTTTATATCAATTTCTCTGCCGTCAAAAGTAGTTTCGCCAGCCTCGTCTCGTTGCTTTAAAGTCGTGAGAGAAGCAAAGAATCTATCGCTTTGTTTCTTGATTCTTGTTTTTCGATCTGCCTCCCATTTTAAGTATTCATCTTCTGTTAAACTCTGTGGGAAATTACGCCCCTTAAAATGTAAAAACAAGTCCGGTAATCTATCGTCGGCGAAATTAGGTATAAAATCACCGAGTGTTCCGGCATCCGCTCTTTGAATTTTTTGGCAAATCCTACGATCCGTTTCAGGCAAGAATCCATCATAGAGGCTCGCTTCCACCTCTTCGCTTTTCGGATAATCTGCTTTCTTTTCGTAAGCTCCACGCATTCTTTCGATAAAATCAGGATGTTTTAAAAGAATCTGCAAATTCCTTTCGATCATTTCTGGTGATAATTGAATTTTTTCCCAACCAGAAGTCCCCGCCCTGTGTGGTGTAAAATCATCTGTTGAATCTTCCTCTGACGCTACATCAAGAACAGAAATCGGTGCCACCGCCGGGCATTTATTTGGACAAAATTCCTTCACGGCTTCCCCGAAATCAAACCAGGTCAGATATTCCTTACCTTGTCGGCTTACTTTTTTTTCTGGCTTAAAATTTTTCTCCTCACAAAGCAACTCCTCAAGGTTATATCGTAGATTGAATACGATTAGATTCCCATTTTTACTTGGCGCAATTGGAAAAGCCACAGTGGTATTTAAATAATCAGATTTATAGCGACCAGAAGTGTATACAAAAGGTTGAGGGTTATTCAGATTGACTAGTTTCAAGACCTCTTTTTTATTACGCATTTTTAATAGGTAGTCAAAAATTTGCGGCTGCTTTTTTCGTAATAATTTGGCAAGCGCGATTAACGCCTCAACGTCAGACAGAGCATCATGTGCCTTAAAATGATCAATTTTATTTAGTTTTGTCAGCAGTTCTAATTTATTGGTTGGCTTTATTTTTCCAGATTCTTTGTCAGCCATGACTGGCCAAGTTATACCCTCCGGTCTCAGTGCTCGTACCATCCGTACGACATCTAATAGGTCCCAGCGGCTCCGGCCATCCTTCCATTGCCATTCGTATGGATCATAAAAATTTCGCCACCACAGATAGCGCATATGTTCATCGTCGAAACGCACAGAATTATAGCCACAAGCAGTAGTTTCTGGTGTAAAAAATTCATTCATCGCAATACGGCAAAATTCTGCCTCTGTCATCCCGTTTTTGATCGTCTCTTGCGGTAAAATATGTGTCACCATAATCGCCTCTGGACTTGGTAATGTGTCATTATTCAACTTAATTAAAATATTCACCGGCTCACCAATCGGTTCCAAATCAAGGTTCGTTCGTTGTCCAGCAAACTGCATAATGCGATCTTCGCGTGGACTAATCCCAGACGTCTCGAGGTCGTAAAAGAAGAAACTCGGCTCATCCTTTTGGATATCCGAAGAATCAGGCCAAACAGATTTTTTCATCCCAGACTTATAATATGCTGCCTGGTCTGGGTCAAAACGTGAATTCATATAGCTATTATATCAATTTGAAATTTTTATGGACAAAATCAGAACAGACTAGTCCCCGCTGGCTTTTTGGGTCAAAATATGATAGAATATACCAACTTTGAGAAAGGGGAATTAATGAACGAAGAGAGTAATGGACTATTATCCAAAGGGGGAATAGAATTGCAGGGCGGATCGACCGAGAACTGTATTAAGGTTCGCGGTGCCAGACAACACAATCTTAAGAATATTGATTTGGATATCCCACGCGATAAGCTAGTTGTCATCACCGGGCTTTCCGGCTCCGGTAAATCCAGTCTTGCTTTTGATACTATCTATGCCGAAGGTCAGCGTCGTTACGTTGAGTCTCTCTCCTCCTATGCCAGAATGTTCCTCGGTGTGATGGATAAACCAGATTTTGATACCATCACTGGTCTCTCTCCCGCTATCTCCATTGATCAGAAATCCACTTCAAGAAACCCTCGTTCCACCGTGGCCACCGTCACCGAAGTTTATGACTATCTTCGTCTCCTTTTTGCGCGTGTTGGCGTCCCTCATTGTCCAATCTGTCATCGCGAGGTCTCTCGTCGTTCGGTCGAAGATATCGTTAATGAAGTTATGAAATTGCCCCTCGGTTCCAAATTAATGCTTCTTGCTCCCCTTGTCCAACAGAAAAAAGGCGAATTTCAGCACATTTCCGAGCAATACCTTCAAAAGGGTTTTTCGCGCGTTCGTGTTGATGGTATTGTTTATGCTCTTGATGAGTTTCCAGAGCTTGAAAAGCAAGAGCGTCATGACATTGAGTTGGTGGTAGATCGCTTTATTTTAAATACTGAACTTTATTCTCGTATCTCAAGCTCTATCGAACAGGCGCTTGAACTTGGCCAGGGCATTATTCAGTTACTTAAAATCAACGACAATAGTTCCACTATTGAGGAGAAAACCTTGGGCACCCAAAACACCGAAGTACTCACCTATTCACAGCGCTATGCCTGTCCAGTTCACCCAGATGAGCTGATCCCTGAGCTTGAGCCTAGGCTCTTTTCCTTCAATGCTCCTCAAGGTGCCTGTCCAACCTGTACGGGCCTTGGTACTCGCATGGAAATTGATCCCAACCTAGTCTTCAATAATAACCTCACTATTGCCGAAGGCGGTATTCGTCCGTTCAATCGCGTTCAGAGTGATTCTTGGTGGCTTAAGCGTCTTACTGCCGTCGCCAACCGCCATGGCTTCTCCGTCCATACTCCGATTGGTGAACTCACTGATGCCGAAAGACATCTGATTCTTTATGGTACTGGCGAAGAGAAATATCAAATCAAGATTTCCGGCTCTGGTAAATGGCAAGAAGGTGCAACCTATGAATCAGTCTACGAAGGTGTGATTCCGACTCTTGAGCGTCGTCATCGTGAAACTGACTCCGATTTTATGCGTAAAGATATTGAACGTTTTATGCGTGTACGTGAATGTCAGACCTGTCATGGCGCCAGGTTGAAGCCAGTAGTGCTTGCGATTACCATTCATGGCCTCAATATTGTCGATATGTGTAACCTAGACGTCGATTCGACCATTGATGTTCTTTCTCAGGATTTAGGTTTTTCCGAAGCTGAAGAACTGATCGCTAAACCAATTCTGAAAGTTATTAAAGAACGGGTTAAATTTATGCAAGACGTAGGTCTTGGTTATCTTGAGCTTGGTCGTTCTGCTAATACTCTTTCGGGTGGCGAGGCACAGCGTATTCGTCTGGCCACCCAAATTGGCTCCGGCTTGCAAGGTGTTTTGTATGTTCTTGATGAGCCATCCATTGGTCTTCACCAGCGCGATAATGATAAGTTAATCGCCACTTTAAAGCATCTTCGTGACCTTAAAAACACCGTTCTTGTGGTTGAGCATGACGAAGATACCATGTTGAATTCAGATTACCTAATTGATATTGGCCCTGGTGCTGGTTCTCGAGGTGGTCACGTGGTGGCCGCAGGTACCCCTGCTGAAATTATGCAAAATGAACAGTCTCTTACTGGCCTATATCTGAGTGGTAAAAATAAAATCAGTATTCCAAAGAAGCGTCGTCAGCCTAAGTCTGGCAAGGAATTAGTTATTGTTGGCGCCAGGGAAAATAATCTCAAAAATATCGATGTTCATTTTCCACTTGGTGTTATGACCGTTGTTTCCGGTGTTTCTGGTTCCGGCAAATCCACTCTAGTTAATGAAATTCTTGCCAATGAGCTTCTTGCAAGGCTCCATCGTGCCCAAACCGTGCCAGGCGAGCATGTTCGCATTGATGGTATTGAAAATCTTGATAAGTGTATTGTGATTGATCAGAGTCCAATTGGTCGCACTCCTCGTTCCAATCCTGCCACCTATACCGGTGTCTTTACGGCCATCCGTGAACTTTTTGCCGCCCAGCCAGAGGCTGAAATTCGTGGCTATAAGGCAGGCCGCTTTAGTTTTAATGTCAAAGGTGGTCGCTGTGAGACCTGCCAGGGTGATGGTGTGAATAAGATCGAAATGCATTTCTTGCCTGATGTCTACGTTACTTGTCCAACCTGTCACGGTAAGCGTTATAACCGTGAGGCTCTCGAAGTAAAATATAAGGGCAAGGATATTTCTGATGTTTTAAATATGACCATCGACGAAGCTGTTGATTTCTTTGAAAATATTCCAGTTGTTGTTAATAAACTAAAAACTATCCAAGAAGTCGGTCTTGGGTATATTCGTCTTGGCCAGTCCGCAACTACTTTCTCTGGTGGTGAAGCACAACGCATTAAAATCGCCACCGAGCTCTCTCGTCGTAGCACCGGTAAAACTCTCTATATTTTAGATGAGCCAACTACAGGTCTTCACACTGACGACGTCAAGCGACTCTTACAGATCCTCAATCGCTTAGTAGATGGCGGTAATACTATGGTGATTATTGAACATAATTTGCATGTTATTAAATCGGCTGACTGGGTGATTGATATGGGGCCAGAAGGCGGTCAGCATGGTGGATTGGTTATTGCCGAAGGCACTCCTGAACAGTTATCAAAGCGTGATGATACTCCAACTGGCAAATTCTTGCGCGAGACCCTCAAAAACTAGGTTAAAAATATTTAAAAAACCGACGATAAAACTATCGCGGTTTTTTATTTAGCGCCAGACAATTTAGTTTTAGTTGTTTAATTAATTCTGTTTGTGCGTCATCGATCTTTTGGGGCTCGCCCTGCCAGATTTTTAATGCTGGATCCTGAATTGCGCGACCAAACGAGAAAGATAATCTATACCTATCTTGATTCGTATTAATGATGGCTTGAAGACTATTTGTTGCCTGTTCTTCGTTCTGTCCACCTGATAAAAAGACTACTCCACCAATATTTTTTGGAACAGTTTCAGAGATTAATCGCATCGTCATACGACCAGTCTCTTCAGGCTCGTTATTCTGGGCATAAATCATATTGATTTTTAAAATACAACATTCAAGATCAACTCCCAGCTCCTGCAGTTTCTCGAACAATGCGATTAAGATCTGTTTCGTGTGTTTATAAAAATCTGCAATACTCTGTTCTCCATGCAGTACTTCCGGTTCTATAATCGGCACCAGCTTTTTTTCAAGTGCTTTTTTCGCATAGACTGCCAAGTCTCTTGTATTTTGCTGAATCACTTCTTCAGGGATTTGCAAATTGTTTTCCGCCTCAAAGACCGCACGCCATTTTGTAAAACGAAGGCCCAAATTGTAATACCTGCTTAGTCTCTGGTCTAGATCTTCAAGTCCACATGTGAGGCAGTTGGCATGATTCTGTATCTTTTCAAGGCCAAGATCCACTTTTACTCCAGGTAAAATGCCTTTTGCTGCTAAAAATTCAGGAACACTCTGACCGTTTGCTATTTTCTGCACCACTGTTTCTTGGGCTAAAATTATACCATTTAAAAATTCATTAATGCGTGGCGCTGTGACCAGTAATTCACGGTATCCTTCTTGTATTATCTGTGTTTCTGGTAGGCCGTATTTTTTAAGCTTACGGCGAATTGATTTTTTTGATTCATCAATTGCTAAAATCCCCCTATGGTCAGCGGTCAGTGCTTTGGCTATCAGTCGTAAATTATCCTCTTGTTTGAGGGAGGTCTTTAATTTGTTATATAACTTATCGATGCTTAGGGTTCGACTCATCTTGGCATTCTCGATATTTATTTTTGCAAACCTTAACGCACGGTTCACATTCCAACCAGACGAAAGTGCAGCGAAAATTGTGCTAGCAGCAATGGAATAAATCGTCAAATGGGTCTGAAAAACTTTCTTATTACGTTTTAAGAAGACCCTTTCTTCTCCGTTCGTAATTGTATTTGGAGTAATCAGAAAAACCTTTTGATTATCTAGGCCGGCCTCTAGTGGTAAAAGCAACTCTGTATTTTTACCAGTCACAAAAACTAGCTTAGCCCTCGTATATAATTTTTTAGCAATTTCTTTTGCCATAAAATCATCTGCTTGATACAAAAAACCACAGGAAATCTTACTAGTATGAATGGCTAATTTAACTTCTTGATGTAATTCTAGGTACTGCTCTAACCTTTTTAAGTCATCAATTCTGAGCCTTGCCGAACGGTCAATAAAAATCCAATCTGGCTTGGTTTCTGGTGTTAAAAAGTCAGTCCTTCCACACAAATTTGTAGTTAGATATTTCACAGTATTACCAGTTTTCAGAACGTAGCGACAGTCGTATTTATGGTTTTCTAAAGCCTGCTGGTTGGATAGTAGGCTATTTAGCTTAAAATTCTTTAATACCTCGTCAATAATACTAGCGCCGCTCAGTACACTTTCCTTATTCTTATAGTGTAGGGTTTCTTCGTCAAACTCTGTATCGAGAAATACACGACCATGATCGCCAGCTTCAAATAGATGTTTTGGAAATTCAAGGTAAGTATCCTTAATTATATTGCCCACGATCAATACATTCATAAGCATATTCTATCATAGAATATCTGTCAAAAGAAATCTAGCGAGTTTAAAAGGGAATAAAAAAAGACCCCGAAGGGTCTAATTGTTTAGCGGACTTCAACGCGAACACGTGGTAATGAACGACCAGAGAAGTGAGTTTTCTTTGTTTTTACAAAGGTTACTACACCATCTTTAGCAGCGTGAATTGTGAAGTTGCGAGATACATAAGTACCTGGACCTGCAATTTTAGTGCTACCAGTTTGGCGAATCAGTACTTCGCCATTGCGAACCTTTTGACCACCGAAGCGCTTTACACCAAGACGCTGACCAGCGTTATTATGAATGTTCTTCGCGGTACCACCAGCTTTAACATGTGACATATTTTAGCCTATCTTTTCCTTATTACTATTATTTCTCGAGCCACAATCTGACCTTCTCGGAAGTAGAGTAAATCCGACTGACTCAAATCTTGAAACTTTTCAAAATTATATCCCATCTCTTGAATTTCGTCAAGAACGTTCATGCGTGCATACTTGCCAGTTTCGCGTAGCCAAGCCGGTACCGCCATTACAATAGGCGTACCTGTTTTAATGAGAGGGGTAATATTTTTAAGAAAGCCCAAAACGATCTCTCTGCACTTAGCTTTTTCCGTCTTAAATTTTATATCCACTGGCGGCTTAGACATTGGCGCTCCAAGGTAACTTTCGAAAGCAATTGCATCAATCTGTCCCTCCCACTGAAAAGTCATAGCGTCACCCACTGCAAGTTTGTCTAAGATTGCATCCTTTTTTAAAATTAGTTCTGGTTTAATTTTAAATCTCTTGCTATTTCTCTCGTTAAAAAGCCAGTTTAAATTTTTCTTTGAAAACTCAATCATGCGCTCACTAAGGTCCGTACCATACGGCGTATATCCCATAATTGCCGCTTCCTGTAGAACTACGCCTGTTCCGCAAAACGGATCCAGTATTCTCGCCCCCTCGGGCAAGGGTCCACATAAATTTATTAGAATTTGCGCAAGTTTAGGTGGTAGCATTCCTACCTTAGCATCTCTCGCTGGTCGCGCCTGATCTCTCTCGGTATATGCTGTAATGTTTTGTGTGCCAAGGCTAAGGTAAAGCTCCTGGTCAAGTACTAAGATTTCATAACAACCAGGTTTTTCGCCTAATTGATTATGGTGTGCGGTTGCGGAAGGAATCTCAGGTTCCTTGCTGGTAATTACTCGAACGCTACGCCCCATTTTTCTCAAGACTAGCTTAATTTCCATACTCTTCTGGAAAGCAAACCCCGTCTTTTCCTGCTTTGAAAAGTCTGAAATTCCAAAAGTGATTTTACCCTCAGGGTGTAATTCATTTAAATGCTTAACTAATCCTTTAAAATCACCCTCAAATAATTCACTGAGCTTCATTGTTCCGCCCAATCGATTTATTTCGGGCTTTTTATTGTCTAACTGAAAAATAATTAAGTTTTTTCCAACCAATTTTGCGTGCTTGTCATATAATGCTTGGATTTCTGCCAAAGAAATTAGAGGTTGGCGGCCTGCTACTGCGAGGTACTTCATGTAAATATTATATCAAAATTTAGGCTAATATTAAACCATCTTATGCTCTTCTATGCAAATCGCGTTTTTTCTCTTTAATCTAAAAACACCTATGCTATAATATCTAGGATATGTTTAAAAAAATTCTTAGCTTAATTACTCTAGCCCTCGTCGCCTTTGTTATTTGGGGTGCCTGGGACCAAATCACCGCCGCCACTAGTTGTATTTTTGGAGGACACTGTATTGAAGGTGGTGAATTTAGTATTAATTTATTTATTGTCTTTCTCCTCATTCCAGAACAGCTCTTCATGTATTACTGTGCTGGCAAAATTTTCTTCGCCTACATGGCGGAAAAACAGAGAATTGCTAATCAGAAGAACAAGGGAACTAAAGAAACTAAGAAAATTTCCACATGGGAGCTTGCTCGCATCTCTTTTGAGCTTAATTTTGTAAACCATGCCATTCCATCTGGTGGTGTCTCTGGTCTTGGCTATATCACCTGGCGCCTAAAAAATTACGGAGCCACAGCCGGCCAGGTTAGCTTTATGTATATCTTGCGCTATCTCATCACTATTCTTGCAAATCAGACTCAAACCATTTTCGCCATCATCTTCCTCATCGTAACCGGCAGTGTTCCATCTAATGCTTACTGGATGGTTTGGCTGGTTGGCGCTATGAGTGTCGGAATTATTGTTGCCATTGCTATTCTTATCGCCATTGTTTCAAGTCGCAAGATGATCCGCTGGGCAGCCAAAGAACTTACTGCCTTCTCTAACTGGTTTGTTAAAACAATTACTTTTGGAAAAAAGAAGCAGGTTCTTGAGCTCGAAAAAGTTAATAAGTATTTCATGGATCTACATGAAGATTTTCTTACTGCTAAGAAGGATAAAAAGCTTCTCGTTAAGCCTGTTATCTGGGGTTTTCTCTATAATTTCCTCGAGATTGCAACCTACGAAATCGTTGCCTTATCTTTAGGTCACGGCGAAATCTTCCCACAGATCATGGTCGCAGAAGCTCTCGGCTCGCTCGTAGGCGCCGTTCTTCCTACCCCAGGTGGCGTCGGTGGCTACGAAGGTTCCATGATTACCGTTATGTGTATTCTTGGCACCAACCTTGCTGTTGCAAGTACCGTTGTTATCGTCACTCGTGTTATCGTCCTTCTTAATACCATTGTCTCTGGTTATGGTTTCTACCAAAATGCCATCTCAAAGATTGGCAAAGCCGATAAAAAGAAGGTCTTTGAATCTTCAAAAGAATCCTAAATATGTCGGAAGCTCCGCGATTTACTGTTAGTCAATTTGTTTCAGTTACAAATCAAGTTTTAGAAACTGGGTTAGGTGACGTTGTAGTTTTTGGTGAGGTCAGCAGTTTTAAAGTTAACCAAGGAAAATGGGTCTTCTTTGATTTAAAAGATTTCGAATCATCCATCGGTTGTTTTATGACAATCTATCAACTTGGTGGTTTTCCTCTTGAAGATGGCATGACGATTGCCGTTCAGGCCACGCCAAAACTCACTAACTTCGGTAAATTCAGTCTCACTATCAAGCGTTTTCATCCTCTAGGCGAGGGTAATCTTAAAAAAGCTTTTGAATTACTTAAGGCTAAATTACAGAAAGAAGGTCTCTTTGATCCAGCTAAAAAACGTCCCATTGCTCGCAACCTTGAGCGTCTAGGTGTCATTTCTTCCACTCAGGCCGCCGGCTATGCTGACTTTATTAAAATTATTAACGAACGTTGGGGCGAACTTAAGATTCAGGTGGCACATACCCAGGTTCAAGGATTACCAGCCGTTGATCAAATCGTGCGTGCGATTGAGTATATGAACCAATATACAGATAATCAGGTGATTGCCCTGATTCGTGGTGGTGGCTCAAAAGATGATCTCGCGATTTTTAACGACGAAAAATTGGTTCGCGCCATTGCGGGAAGTCGTATCCCAGTAATCACTGGTATTGGTCATGAAGTTGATGAATCTCTTGCTGATCTTGCAGCTGACCTAGCCGTCTCCACTCCAAGTAATGCCGCTCAATTTTTGACTCGCGATCGCCAAGCTGAGATATATTCACTGAAACTTCAAGTGTCACGTATTCATCAGCAGATTGTAAGTAAAATTAATATTGAAGAACATAAGTTAAGGGAACAAATTGAAAGTATTCGCACTAAAATCTTTAATTTTCTGCAACTTGAACTCCAAAAAATCCAACAAAAGCAGAAGATTATCGAAAATTTAAATCCAGACATCGTCTTAAAGCGCGGTTATGCTATTATCCATGGTCAACTATCAGAAAATGCTATTGTTCATCTTGAAACCGAAACCCATCAAGCCGAAGCCAAAATAATTAAAATCAAAAATAAGGAGTAATTATGGCAGAATCAACCAGTCCTAAGAAGACGAAAACTAAAACCACCGTTCTTTCAATCAATCAACGCTTGGAACAATTGGACCAGCAAATTGAGTGGTTTTACGGCGACGAATTTTCTCTTGAAGAGGCCAGTCAAAAATATCAGGAGGTAGCTCTCTCGGCAAAAGAAATTGAGAAAAGTCTCAATGAAATTAAGAATCAAATTGAAGTCATTGATCGCGATTTTAGTAAAGAATAGAACGTAAAGTAGCCAAGTTGCTTTACAAATAAATAATCATAAGTAAAATATAAATATATGGATAATCAGGGTTCAAATAATTTTAATAATGGTCAAGGTGTTACGCCGCAAGATGCTAATTTTTGGAATCCGATTTCCGCACAAGGACAACCAGCTCCGCAAACTACACAAGCTTCTCAATCCCCGCAACCTACTCAGTCTTCACAGGCTTTTGGATTTGGTTCTACTCCCGCAACTTCTACTCCTACCTTTAATCCTCAGGGTTTTAGTCAACCTGCATTTGCTTATTCTTCAGTAAATCCTACAGTTTCACCTCAGGTCTCCGCTATGTCTCAGGCCACATCTTCATCTACTCCAGTAAACAACGCCTCCTTTATATCTCAGGTTACTGATCCTTCCGGTAATCTTCTAAATAAAGATTTTAATCTCATGACCGATGAGGAGAAAAAAGAAGCTGAGCGTATCGCTCGTGCTAAGAACCGTGTCGACCTCCTTAAAACCATTGGTCTGATTGTCGTTTCTCTTCTCGCTGTCCTCTTTATCGGACTCTTTATCTGGATGACCTTAAAATGGAGTGAAGCCAACACTAACGTACAGGGAAAAATCGACGTGGCTGTTGCCGAGGCTAGAAATAGTTTGCAAACCAAGTTAGAAAAAGATTTTGAAGAAAAAGAAAAATATCCTTTCTTGACATTTTCCGGTCCCATCGATCTTGGTGCCTTAAACTTTGAGTATCCTAAGACTTGGAATCTCTACATTCCTGATGATGCCAGTCGTGGTGGCGATTATCATGCCTACCTCAATCCTGGCCAGGTGAACGTTGTGGCCGACAATACCGTTATGGCCCTTCGGGTCACAATCAAAAACGAACAACTTGATCGCGTTCTTGAGGATTTTACTGATAAAGTTCAGTCACAAGAGATGACCGTCTCTTCAACAGTAATTAATGGTGTTAATGTTAATGTATATACCGGTAAACTAGATAGTGACCTTATGGGTATTGTCTGTATCTTTAAGATTCGCGATAAGACTGCTCTGCTTCAAACCGATTCGAGCAATGTCTTTCGTGCTGATTTCGAACGTATTCTCTCCACCATCCGCTTCAATAGTTAATCAGTCGCGTTTCTTTAAATGCAATTTTCAAAAATCTGACTATAAATTTTTTCTCTGCTATAATTGACCTATGGTAAGTGAGGTCGGAGGTTTAGCAGTCGTTGCCCATGAGTTGAAAAGTCCGCTTGCGGTGATGCGTCAGCTTGCTCTTTCAATGGATTTTCAGGAGGACAGTCTCGCTGAGTTAAAGGATACTAAGAAACAGTTGATCAATATTTCTGAGCGTGCTCTCAGGCAAGTTAATGATCTTACTAAAATTGCTAGACTCGAGGATGGTCTCTTCGAAATGGAGCCAGTCTCTGTTCGCCGAACTTGCGACCATGTCCTCACTGAACTTCAGCCCTTTTTTCAGATTAACCAACGTAGTGTTGCAGCTTTTTATAAAAATCGTCACGACCTCGCCATTGCGAATCCAGACCTTCTCTTCAGTGTTATATATAACTTCTGTATTAACGCAATGTATTATTCCACCTCAGAAACTGAGTCATCGCTGGTGATTTCTGACCGTGGTGATTCCGTAGAGGTTACGGTGCGTGACTTTGGACCCTGCCTGCCTAAACAGATTTGGCAATCACTAAAAGATGGTATGGTCCGTCCTGCAAGTATCTCCATGCGCCCTGGCAGTTCCGGCCTGGGCCTCTTCATTGCCTCAAAGTTTTCGCAGTACATGCAGGCAGAGCTTTTAGCGGTGCGTCATCGTGACGGCACTAGTTTTAAACTTCGCCTTCCCGCATCCAAGCAAGTTGCGTTTACCTTTTAGGGTTTTATTATGTTAAAGAACAAGCTATCTTCCACTAAAGTAACCATCGAAATCTTCCTGCTTGAGGACGACCCCATTCTTTCACAGCTTTTTTCGAAGAACTTAAAAAAGGCTTTTCAAAAAAATGGTCAAAATCTGTCAATTCGCTGCTTTACAAATTGCATAGAAGCCATTGCTGCATTACCGGATGACTGCAAGCCGCCGGCTCTTTTTATTCTGGATATTCTTTTGACCGGACCGGACGGCTTCACCTTTTTGAATGAAATCGCCTCCTATCCCGATCTCTCCAAGATACCAGTTATTATTGTTTCTTCTCTCAAGTTTCCCGATCAGACCTACGAAAGTTATAATGTCGTGGAAATTTTAAATAAAACCACCATGACTCCACAGGCGCTTTTTTCCGCCGTCGTTAAAGCTTTAAAAAGGAAGGACTATGAGGTTTAGATGGCCGATCTTAAGACCGACGCAATTGTTTTAAAACGCGTAAATTATCGCGAAGGTGATCGAATTATTACCTTTCTCACTCCTGATGGTCGTCTTTCCGCTATTGCTAAGGGTGCTCGTAAAGAAAAATCTAAGCTTGCCGGGGGTATTGAGATGTTCACTCTTTCTAGTATTGTCGTTCATCAAAATGATTCCAAAAAAAACGAGAACGCTACTGCTGATTCATTTGGTATTCTTACTTCAGCCAGACCCAAGGAGTTTTATCATCAAATCATTAGCGATCTTGAAACTCTGGAACTAGCCTCTAGCTTTTTAAAACAGGTTTCACGCCTTTCACATCAAATCGACTCAGCTGACCTTTTTAATCTTTTGCATCAAACTCTAAGCGCTCTTAATTTATCGCAATCTGATGCCTCAACTAAACAGTTGATTAAAATCTATTTTCACCTAAATCAGGCTAGAATCTCTGGTGAAGAAATTAACGTCTTCTTTGATCGTGATGGCCAAAGGCTTGAGGCCTCAGCCACTTACGACTGGGATAATTTTGAAAAGGTTCTTATCAGAAGACCAGATGGGGAAGGTATGATTGATCAAAATGTAATTAAAATTCTTCGCCTTATTTTGTCGACCAATATTCATGTTATCTTAAAAATTAAAAACCTTTATACCTATTTGCCGATACTTTCCTATATTGCCAGCTAAGATGTTATAATAAAAAGAAATAATAGGAGTTAATATGGCAAAACTTGAGGATATCGTTAGTTTATGTAAGCGTCGTGGTTTTATTTTTCAAGGATCTGATGTTTACGGTGGTATGGCTGGTACTTGGGATTTTGGCCCTCTTGGCGTCGCCTTAAAGCGTAAAATTATGCAGACCTGGTGGAAATACTGGGTTGAGGACCGTGAAGACATGCTTGGTGTTGACGCTGCCATTATTATGAATCCTAAAACTTGGGTTGCTTCAGGGCACGCTACCACTTTTGCCGACCCGCTCGTGGAATGTAATGAATGTCATGGTCGCTTCCGTGCCGATAAGTTAGCGAAAACCGCCGAAGGACATGATTTATCCGCCAATATCACAAATGATCAACTGATTAATGCTGGCATCAAGTGTCCAACTTGTGGCAAGATCAACTGGGGTGATGTCAAACAATTTAATATGATGTTTGAAACCCATGTTGGTGCCGTTTCCGATGAGACCTCAATTGCCTATCTTCGTCCCGAAACTGCTCAGGGAATATTTACGAACTATAAAAACGTTGTCGATAACGTTTATCCAGACCTGCCTTTTGGTCTTGTCCAGCAAGGCAAAGCCTTTCGTAATGAAATCTCTCCTCGTGACTTTATCTTCCGTTGTCGAGAACTTGAACAGATGGAGATCGAATATTTCGTGCATCCAAATGATTGGGAGCGTATTTTTAATGAGCTCCTTCGAGATGTTCATATTTTTCTTGAAGAGACAATGCAACTTCCAGTTAATATGATTCATGAGTATGAGGTTCCAGCCAATGATCGCGCTCATTATTCCAAGCGTACAATTGATATTGAATTTGACTTTCCGATTGGATCCGAAGAATTAATGGGTATTGCCTACCGTACGGATTTTGACCTTCAGAATGTGGCTCGTGCTTCTGGTAAGAATATGGAGTATCGCGACAAGAAAACCGGTGAAAGTTTTGTACCACATGTTATCGAACCTTCCTTTGGTGTCGAACGCCTAGTTATGGCAGTACTTTCTGCAGCCTATCATGAAGATGAGGTAAATGGTGAAAAACGTACCGTTTTAAAACTTCCTGAAGCTTTTGCGCCTTTCCGTTTTTGTGTCTCCCCTCTGCTTAAAAATAAACCTGAACTAGTCGAAAAAGCCAGAACTGTTTATCAGCTTCTTCGTAAGAAATACGGCAATGTTACTTGGGATGATTCTGGTAATATTGGCAAGCGTTACCGTAAACAAGACGAGATTGGTACTCCAAAATGTGTAGTTATCGATTTTGATACTCTTGAGGATGATACTGTAACAATTAGAGATCGTGATACACTGGCTCAAACTCGTGTTAAAATTAATGACCTATAATTAAACTAAAACTAGGAGGTAATTATTAAAAAACAAACAATCAAGCGGCGTTTTCGACGGTTTTTCTCGCATCTCCATGACGCAATCAAAAATCTTCCGAGCCTCTTTGGAAATCGCCATTTTCTTTGGCCGTTCCTGATCTGTTTTCTAGTTTTTGGTTTTCTTCTCAATTTCTTTGCGGCTGGTTCGGCCAACTGGCAGCTCTTCCAGCTCTCTAACTTACGTGGAAAACTTATCCTTATTGCTCATACTGTTGCCGCCGTGTTTGGTGTGGGACGCACCTTGCCGGACTTCTTCTTTATGTCGTTAATTAATCTAGTTCAATCAGTACTCATTGGCCTACTTTTCTTTATCTTGCACTTTCGCAAACAGAATTTCTCCGATAATCTTCAAAGTACCGGCATTATTGCCAGCTTCTTTCTATTAAGCTCTGGTTGTCCCACCTGTGGTACTGCGCTTCTTGCCCCCATTTTTATTTCGATCCTTGGCTCATCCGGACTGGCGCTAATCGGTACTGTTTCCGTGATTCTTAATCTTATATCGTTAATTATGGCGTTCTTCGTCTTCCAAAAACTTGGCTATGAGGCATATATAATTTTTGAGGCGGAAAAATATCAACAAATAAAATCCCAAAAAGCACCCGAAGGAGAAAAACATGAGCAAAAATGATCATCATCAAATAGATTCTACCGACTTTAAAGATTATGAAGAACATACTAGCCCCAATATGTTTAGCCGCGTTATTCGTCTTATTGTTATTGGTGCTATTATCGTAGTTTTTCTTGCGTTAGCTCTTACTTCTGCACCCAAGAATCAAGATTTAAATAATATTCGCGACGAACGCACGATTTTAGGTAATAAAAACGCCAAAAATCATTATGTCATGGTAACTGATGTTATGTGTCCGTATTGTACGGTCTTCTCACGTCTCATATTAGAGAACCAGGAAAAATTTGAGAAATATCTTAAAGACCACGATATTGTTTTTGAATTACGTGTCACCGACTTTTTGTCTGAAAATAATATGGATCACTATGGCTTTTCAAGAATGAGCGCCGAGGCCGTAGCCTGCGCTACTGAACAGAATAGATTCTGGGATTACTACCACCAGGTGATTCGTCGCCTTTGGCAAGATTATCAAAGTAAGGGTATTGGTACTTCTAAAAATGCGCCAGCCATTAAGGATCTCACTCCCGCATATTGGCAGAGCATTGCTAAAGAAGTTAATCTCGACCCTTCCTTTAACGAATGTTTATCTGAACATAAAATGTTGGATAAAGTTAAGCAAAATACTGCTGAAGCCACCACTTTTATGGGGCGATACAATTTAGGTGGTATGCCAAGCTTTAAATTTGGTTCTTTTGCAACTTCTGGCTTTGATACTAGCTGGGATTACAGTTATGTTGAGCGGTTCCTGGCTCAGGGCTTAAAGTAAACTGCTTCGCTTCAAATAAAACAGTCGGCACGCGTGGAGGCGGCGTAAAGTCAGTCTCCTTTAGTGGTAACCGGATTCGGGTCGCATAATTTTTAGCTAGAATTCTACCGAGTTGACTGGTATAGTGTCTCCCTGTAATAATTAATTTTAAGGCCAGTTGTTTTTGTAGAATCAAATAAATCGCATCTGGTCGTCGATGGTTTTTATTTTCTAGTTCAACTATTTGTCCATCCCGATTTTCTAAATTGAGTAATTTATAAAACACTTCAGCGGACAGGGAAAAAGGTGGGTTGGCAAAAATCTTGTAAGGTTCATTTGGTAGTTTTAGTTTCCTAAGATCACCCACAAAAATTTCCACATTAGAAATTTTTTGGCGCTCCAGGTTCGCCTGCAATTTTCTTGCAGTCTCCGGGTCTTTTTCGACAGCGATTACCTTTTTACAGCGTCTTGCCAGTGCGCCCGTAATAACCCCAGAGCCGGCGCCAAGGTCAATCACTAGATCTCGTTTCTTAATATTAGAGTGTCCAATCAGAAATAATGCCAGTTTTGGACTTTTTAGGAAGTTCTGATCCAATTGAAATTTTCGCATCTATGACTATTTTCCTTGAACCTTAAAAGTCTTATTAAATTTTGCTAAAATCTCGCTCTGTTCAATCTGTGAGCGGATTAGTGATTCACCTAGTTTTAACCAAATGTCGGAAATTGCCTTCTTCTTTTCCTTTGGGGTATTCATAAATTCCTTTAGAATTTTAGGACCAAAATGCTTCCATTCACGCATTAATTCTATCGGATTATTTAGTTCTACTGATGAAAAAATTTCAAACATCCCGTTGATGAAGATTTTTATTTCCTCGTGACTAGCATTTTGCATCCATTGATTGATCGCACGATTAATCATATTACTGCGCTTTGTTGTCTTTGAACGAACCAATTTATTACCCTCAATCTGCCAAGAGTAAATATCGTGTTGGTAAACATTCTTCGCGGTGCTATGTACAATTGTCAATCCTTCACGGTGTTCGAATAGGCGCCCAATAATTGATTCTTGCGGGACAAAAGTATTGATACGGTCGAGAATTTTAAAAGAACCTAAGTCTTGTTTTACCAAGTCCTTACGAATCCCTGGCCCATCGTAGTTATAAACGGCCTGGATTCTTTTTTGAACATGGTCTGCGGCATGAATGGCAGCAAAAATTGATACATGTCCGCCCTTAGAGTGACCGCCTAGGTATAACTTCTTCCAAAAAAACTTGAGGCTGACTTTTTTAAGATATTCAAGCGCTTCGATCTGGGCCGGAATATTATCAAGAAAGGCTAAGTTGAAATCTTCCTTCCAACCAGTCAGGGAACTGTCAGTCCCATAAAAGGAAAGATATGCTTGCTGAAAATTCAAGTGAATAGTGACGGCAGAAAACTGTTTTTCGAGTGCCTTGTCGTTATGACGCACGAAATTACTGATGCGCATTTTATTAAAACGCCTTGTCTGTCCGAGTAATTCAATTAACTTACGGTCATCTGGCCAGCCAAAAGCCGAAGCTGGCAGCTCACGCATTTTATCCGACACTGATGTAATTGTCTCAAATAAGCCCAGTTTAATTTTATGGAATGGTAGGTAAGAAATTCGCGCCAAAATCAGCTGGTCGGCCTCCGAGAAAGGTGCCTTCTTTGAAATTTTCTGCGCTCCAGCTACGCTCAAATAATCATTAATATTTGTCATAAATATATTTATATTATATCATTAACCGCTTCTCACGAAAAACCGTCCCATTTTTATCTAAGGCGGTTCAATAAGGCATAAAAAATGGTGGTTCCGACTGGACTTGAACCAGTGACACAAGGCTCTTCAGGCCTCTGCTCTACCAACTGAGCTACAGAACCACTTTAACTTAGTATATCATATAGTATGCTATAATCAAGACATTATGAAAAGAATCAATACATCTGCAATTTCTGGGATGCAGGAGCTTTTGCCCGACGCCCAGATCGTTTTTAACACTATCAAAAACCAAATTGCCAAGATGTATCATCTTCATGGTTATCAATATATCGAAACTCCAATTATTGATCGTACCGAAATTTTACTGGCGAAGGCTGGCGGTGATACCGAAAAACAGATTTATAAGGTCGTAAAGACCGCAGAGACCGCCGATGACGCTGATCAGGCACTTCGCTTTGATCACACCGTACCACTCGCTCGTTACGTTGTGGAACACGAAAGTGAACTCACTTTTCCTTTTAAGGTTACTCAGATTGGCCGTAATTTTCGCGGTGAGCGCTCCCAAAAGGGTCGTTTTCGTGAATTTTATCAGCTTGATGTTGATGTGATCGGCCGCAACACTTTATCTATCGCCTATGATGCTGACGTGGTTGAAACTGCCTATGCGGCGCTCAAGACTTTTATTAAGCCAAAAATGGTTATTCGAGTTAGTAACCGTAAGATTCTATCTGGTTTTCTTGAAGCGCTTACATTATCCGATCAAGCTAAGGATGTCTTCGATATCATCGACCACGCCGAGAAGGTTCCTCTTGAGAAAACGAAAGGCTCTCTCGAGAATCTCAATATCCCTGAAGATAAAATCGAGAAGATTCTTCAGTTTATACAAATTAATGGTCCTCGAAAGGATTCTATCTTGGCTTTAAAGAGCCTCGATTTAAAGAACCCCCAGTTTGAGCAGGGGATTGAGGAGTTGGATTTTGTTTTGAGCCTTCTTGGGCAGCGCGGCCTTGGCGAATCTGTGATTGCTGATATGTTGATTATCCGTGGTCTCGATTATTATACTGGTACGGTCTTTGAAACCGTTCTCCCTGATTATAAGCAAATCGGTTCGATCTGTTCTGGTGGTCGCTATGAAAATCTGGCCAGCAACTACACCGACCAGTCATTCCCAGGTGTCGGCATTTCAATTGGTCTCAGTCGTCTCTTTTATGTCCTACAAACTTATAACTTATTAGATGATTATGAATTTACGCCTGTGGATTATGTCTTGATCCCATTATCCG
>ERZ773099.462-NODE-462-length-34971-cov-3.328073_pt1 | contig 34971 bp, 28 predicted proteins | sample MGYA00511120_ERZ773099 | MGnify/ENA primary metagenome ERZ773099 (study PRJEB29015, sample SAMEA2738012) | human oral metagenome | biome: human oral; feature: human-associated habitat; material: dental | place: China | collected 2104 ... | reverse complement strand
AGCCAGATCGGGGGACAGTTGCACGCGCTCCAGAAGCGAAGACACCGCATCGGTTCCCCTGCCGCGAAGCCCCTCGGCAATGATATCCCGCACGCAAAACGCAGGATTGACCGAAGTCACATAGTCCTGAAAAACAACGCTGCATCTGCCGGCATGCGTTGCGCGCCAGCGGTGCGCGGCCTGCCCTTCAAACAAAATTTCCCCGCTGTCAGGCTCTTCCAGCCCCAGGATGCACCGCGACAGTGTGCTTTTGCCGCTGCCGCTTTCGCCCAGCAGCCCAAGCACTTCCCCGCGCCGCAGGGAAAAGCTGATATCCTTGAGCACGGGCCGCATGCGCCTGCGCCAGCCGAACTGGCTGCGCTCCGGATAGCTTTTGCAAAGATTCCTGACCGCAAGAAAAGGAGCAGCTTCAGGCACGGGCATGGTGGCCTCCAAGCATGCGGTGGAAACCGCGCGTCAGGGCGAGGCGGGTGCTGACAAGATACTGCGTGTACGGATGGCGCGGAGAGTTGAACACGGCATGCGCGTCCCCGGCCTCCACACAGCGCCCCCGGCACATGACCAGCACGGAATCGGCCAGCATCTGCACCGCACCCAGATCGTGGGAAACAAAGATCAGCGTGGCCTGATGCTCCTCCCGCAACTGCCGGAAACGCTGCAACACGTCATGCTGGTTGCGGGCGTCCAGCGCCGTGACAGGCTCATCGGCCACAACAAGCCGGGAGCGCAGGCCCAGGGTAACGGCAATCATGCAGCGTTGCAGCATTCCTCCGGATAACTGGTGCGGATAGCTCTTCATCATGCTTTCCGGCAGGTTTACTTTTTGCAGGCTGGCGCGTGCCCGTTGGTCTGCCTCTGCCTTTGTCAGGCGCATTTTTTCCCGCAGGATTTCCGTGATCTGCGCGCCGATGGTATAGAGCGGGTCAAAGGCCGTCATGGCCTGCTGCAAAATGGCTCCGATGCCTGTTCCCCGCAGATGCCGGGCTTCCGCAGAAGACAGCCCCGGCACATCAATCCCCTCAAAACGGATCATGCCTTCGGCATGGAGCGCCGGAGGCAGCAGGCCCAGCAGGGCGCGGCAAACAAGGGTCTTGCCGCTTCCGCTTTCGCCCACGATACCAAGGCAGCGCCCTCTGTCCAGCGCAAAGCTGATGCCGCTGACTATGGGCTTGCCCGAATCCGTGTGCACAATGCGCACGTTCTCCATGAAAACAGACGGCGTTTCCCGAATGCTCACAGCGCCCCCTCTTTTGAGGGATGGTGCCAGGGGTCCAGGGCATCCCGCAGGCTGTCGCCAAGAAAGTTGAACGCGGCCACCACCAGCAGGATGGTGATGCCGGGCGGCAGCATCTGCTGGGGATACAGGATCATGATGTCCTTGGCCTCACCCAGCATCATGCCCCATTCGGGTGTGGGCGGCTGCACGCCAAGACCAAGAAAGGACAGGGCCGAAATCATGAGGATCACGGCTCCGGTATCCAGCGTGGCCAGCACAACGATTTCCCCGGCAGCGCAGGGCAGCAGGTGCTTCCGTATGATATGGAATGTGCCGTAACCGGCCACCCGCGCAAAATAGATATGGTTCATGTCCGCATACTGGCGCGTCACTGTGCGGATCATGCGCGTATACCACGGCCATTTGGCAATGACGCAGGCCAGAACCACATTTTCCAGACCCGGCCCCAGCATGCCCACAATGGCGAGAATCATGACCTCGCTGGGAAAGGACATCATCACGTCGCACAAACGCATGAGAGCGCTTTCCACCCTGCCGCGCAAAAAGCCCGCCAGCATTCCCAGCACCATGCCGATGCTCACGGTCACTCCCATGGTCAGCAGGGAAAAGCCCAACGAGGCGCGTACCCCGAAAATCAGGCGTGAAAGAATATCCCGGCCAAGGTGATCCGTGCCCAGCCAATGCTCCCAACTGTACGGGGCAAATTTGTTCCGCACATTGATATCCACGGGATCATGGGGCGCAACAAGCGGCGCCAGCAGCCCGGCCAACGCCACAAACACCAGAAAACACAGGCAGGCCATACCGGGCCTGTCCTGTTTCAGGCTTTGCCAGAATCTCACCGGCCCCCCCGTTCCCGCAGGCGCGGATCCACCAGAGCGGCGCAAATATCCATGCACAGGTTGCAGAGCGCAAACAGCACTGCCATGAGCAGCACATAGGCCTGAATGACGGGAAAATCGCGGTTGAAGATGGCGGTGACGCACAGTCGGCCAAGGCCGGGCCAGGCAAAAATGCACTCTGCCACAAAGGTTCCGGCCACCAGCTTGGGCAGGCTCATGCCCAGGCCCGTGAGGGTGGATTGCAGCGAATTGCGGAAGATATGGCGCAGCACAGCCCCGCGGCTGCGGCCGCAGGCCTTGGCGTAGAGGACAAAATTCTGCTGCCTGGTCTGCACCATGCTGTTGCGCAACAGGCGCGCATAGGTGGAAATATAGGGCAGGGCCAGCGTGCATGCGGGAAGAATCAGGGAAAGGGGGCCGGAAAGTCCGCCGGTGGGCAGAAGGTCAAGGTGCACGGCAAACAGCCAGACAAGCAGCAGCCCCGCCCAGAACGCGGGCACGGACGTGCCGAGAAAAACAAGGCCCCGCAGCAGCAGATCGGGCCAGCGCCCCTCAAAGCATACGCCCACAAGGGCCGCCACAATGCTGCATGCCAGCATGAGCACCGCCGCCACTGCCGCCAGCAGCAGTGTGGGCGGCAGGGCCTTGAGCATTTCTTCCGATACGGGCTTGCCGTCCACATAGCGTTTGCCGAGGTCGCCCTGCACGGCATTGCCAAGCCACGTCAGGTAGCGCTCCAGAAAAGGCCTGTCCAGCCCCATTTCCTTTCTGACCTCTGCGATCAGTTCCGGCGAAGTGCGCAGGGCATTGACGCGGATGACCACTTCCGCCGGATCGCTGGGGCTCAACTGGATGATCACAAAGGAAAAGAAGGAAATGGCCAGCAGCAGGGGCGCCAGCCCCAGCAGCCTGCGCAGGATGTACGTCCGGATACTCATGCCGGTTCCTTGTCCCCCGCCGGAAGCACGTTCCGGCGGGGGCAGGCGCAGTGATCAGAACTGCATGTTTTCAAAGGGAATTTCATACTGCGACAGACCGAACTCCACGCCCTTGAGATCGCTGACGTGCACAGCCTTGGTGCGCGAATACGACAGGGGAATGTAGACGCCCTCGTCATGAACGTATGTGAGCACCTCTTTGTAGATCGCACGCCGCCGGGCTTCATCCGGCTCCGTCATGAGCGCGGTGACCGTTTTGTCCAGCCACTCTTTGCGCTCCATGCCCCTTTGCGCCTGATAGTCGCCGTGGGCCGGAACCCGCCAGGAGGAAAGATAGGACTGCGGATCATAGGGCGTCCCCCACGACAGGGAGTATTGCAGCTCAAAGTCGCCTGTTTTCTGGCGATCAAGAAATGCCTGCTTTTCCTCGCCGATGATTTTCATTTCCACGCCGATCTTTTTCAGATTGCCCTGCATGAATTCGCTGATGGTGCGCTCCTGGGCATTGTTGGAATTGTAGTACAGGCGCACGGACGCTTTCTGGCCGTTCTTGGAGCGCCAGCCGTCCTTGCCCAATATCCAGCCCGCCGCATCCAGCAGCGCTGCCGCCCTGTCCGGGTCATAGGCGCGTTTCTCCAGCGGAATGTCGCAATACTGCACGTCAGGCGCCATGAGGGTGTCTGCCACTGCCTCCGAGCCATTGAGCACACCCTGTATGATCCCTTCCTTGTCCACGGCATGTTGCAGGGCGATCCGGACTGCCCGCTCCCCGGTGAACGGCTGATGGGCATTGAGCAGGATTGCCCGCGAAGCGATGGGCTGGCTAATGGCGGTCACATACTTGCCCTGGCGGCGCAGGGCGTCAAAACTGTCCAGGTTCACCATATCGCCGTCAGCCCCGAAAATCAGATCCACTTCCCCTTTTTGCAGAGAAAGCAAAATGGCCTGGTGGTCGGGCATGACTTTCCAGCGCACGGCGGAGAGTTTGGGCTTTTCCCCCCAATAGGAGGGATTGGCCGCAAACAGGGCGTACTGGTTGGGCTTGTGCTCGGCAAGCACCCACGGGCCGGTCCCCGCAAGGCCGGAAACGCCGTTCTTTGTCTGCCCGTCCACAAAGCACCTGGGCGAGATGAAGCGGAAAGGACGCAGCAGACCCAGTTCGATGAGCGTCGGGTAATACGGATGCTTGAGCGTGAGCCGGAAGGTATGCTCGTCCACGGCTTCGGTCCGGTCGATTTCGTTGATCATGTCCAGCCAGGCATGCCGGACGCGATTGGCAATGATGGCGTCAATGTTCCTCTTGACGGCTTCGGCGTTGAACGGAAAGCCGTCTGTAAACACCACCCCCTTGCGGAGATGGAAGGTATAGACCTTGCCGTCTCCGGAAATTTCCCAGCTTTCCGCCAGCCAGGGCTTGATGCCGTCTTTGGTGTTCATGACCAGAGGCTCGAAGACCATGCCCTGCGCAGCCATTTCGCCGCCGTACAAATGCGGGTTGATGTCGCGGATGTCCTTTGTGCTGGCATAGACCAGCTCCGACCTGGGCGCGGCTTCGCCCCACACGGCAAGGGCCAGCGCGCAGATACACGCGGCCAGACCCGTCAGAAAAATTTTATGCATGCCAGCTTCCTCCTTGTTTTGCGGAGAGCACTTTTGTTCGTGACAAAAATATAAATATCGTGCTACTGACTTCCACAGTAATACAAATTTTCAAAAAGTGCCACACATTTTTCAGGAGGAGCGCATGGGCACAACACATTTCTGGTCACCCGCAAAAAAGGCAAAAACGCTGCTGGCAGCAGCAGCGCTCTGCGGCCTGTGCTGTCTGCCCGCCACGGCCGGGGCTGTGGAGTTCAAAATCAAGGGCGTGTGGGTAACCATGTTTGAATACGGCGATGGCGGCAATTTTGTCAAAAAGAACCGCAATGGCAGGAATCAGCAAGGCTGGGGCCGCTGGAACGAAGACCGGTTCGAGGCCAAAAACCGCGTGCGCCTGCAACTGGAAGCTGTGGCGTCCGAAAACCTTTCCGGTACCGTAAACTTCGAGATCGGCACCATACAGTGGGGGCGCGCCAACCGGGGCGGAGCCCTGGGAGCGGACAGTACCATCGTCAAAATCAAGCACAGCTATCTGGACTGGACATTGCCCACAACCAGCATCCGCACCCGTATGGGCATCCAGCGCATCTTCCTGCCGGACTTTGTGACAGAAGCCTCCCAGGTCTTTGATGCCGATACGGCGGGCATCAGTCTGTCCGTACCCTTCAACGAGCATGTTTCCCTTGCGGCTTTCTGGGCGCGCCTTTTCAACGACAACTGGGACGGGAATGCCAACGCCGCCCAGGCCAACTACCTTGACAACGCGGACCTGTTCGGCCTGACGCTGCCCCTGCGTTTTGAAGGCTTTCGCCTGACGCCGTGGGCCATGGTCGGCGCTTTTGGCGCCAATGCCTTCCGCACGCACAACCGCACAAACACTGCCTCCTGGTATTATGGAAATGCCGAGGGCACGGGCACAGATTACGGCCTTGGCCTTTCTCCCTCGGCCTACGCCAACGACGGCAGGGAAAATGTCTTTGCCTTTGCCACGGCATTCTGGGCGGGGCTGACCGGCGAACTCACCGCCGCAGACCCTTTCCGGCTGGCCTGGAGCTTCAACTACGGGACGGTCAATACCGGCGAGAACGCGCTCAACCGCCACGGCTGGTACGCGGCCCTGCTGGCGGAGTACAAATTTGACTGGGGCACGCCCGGCATCTACGGCTGGTACAGCAGCGGCGATGACGACGATCCGGCCAACGGCTCGGAGCGGCTGCCCAATATCGAAAAAAACAATGAAAGCACCAGCGGCCTTGCCACCATTGCCACTCTGGGCACATGGACGCTGGGGCGCGATGCCGCGCTCGGCTCCACATTGGCCGGAACATGGGGGCTTGGCCTCCGCCTGCGCGATTTCAGCGTTCTTGACCGCCTCAAGCACACGCTGCATGTCAACTATTATCAGGGCACCAACAGCTCCGGCATGGTCAGATACATCAAGGGAGCGCCGTCCCGGCACAACATCGTGCGCCCTTATGGAACGGACTTCAACAGTGCCGACTACTACGGCCTCTACCTGACAGACAAAGACCGCGCGCTTGAAGTGGGCCTCATGTCACAGTACCAGATCTACGAAAACCTGCGGCTGCTGGTGGAGGCCAACTACATTGCCCTGTGGCTCGACCAGTCATCGGGAGTGTGGGGAGGCTTTACGGACAGAGGCGGCGTGCGCAGACGCGCCAACAGCACCGAAGACCTCTGGAACGTGAATCTGAGCTTCATATACCGGTTTTGATGCATGCACGGAGCCTGCACCGTGGCGTTTGCCGCCAGCGGCAGACGCCACGGAAATATTCCGTACGCACCCCCAAAGCACATGTAGAAATCTTGCTTGTCTGCCCCACAAAAAAATGCATAAAAAAATTTTTTCTCTGGTAACACGATTTTTTGAAAGGTGTTATAAAAACAGCGCCCGCCTCCTTCCCGGGAAGCCCTGACAGGGCAGCGCAGCCAAGGACAGAACACCATGTACAATCCGTCATCATTGCACGCAGAAGAATTCATATGCCACAATGAAATCATGGCATCCATCGATTATGCCAGCAAAAACAGAAACAATCTTTCCCTGATAGACGAACTCATTGAAAAATCAAAAGGGAAAAAAGGCCTTTCGCACCGTGAGGCATCTCTCCTTCTATCCTGTACAGATACAGAAAGAATACAAAAAATCTACGCTGTCGCGGAAAAAATCAAAAATGACATCTACGGAAATCGTGTTGTCATGTTTGCACCTCTTTATCTGTCAAACTACTGCATAAACAGCTGTATGTATTGCCCATATCACATAAAAAACAAAAACATGAAAAGAAAAAAACTGACACAGGAAGACATCGCAAAAGAAGTAATGGCTCTTCAAGACATGGGGCACAAACGCATAGTCATAGAATCTGGAGAGGATCCCATAAACAACCCTGTGGAATATATTCTGGAAAGCATCAAAACAATATACGGAGTCAAACACAAAAACGGGAGCATTCGCAGAGTAAATGTCAACATTGCAGCAACAACCGTCGACAACTACAAAAAGCTGAAAGGGGCTGAAATCGGAACATACATTCTGTTTCAGGAAACATATCACAAGGAAAGTTACGAAAGGCTTCATCCACAGGGGCCAAAACACGATTACGCCTACCATACCGAAGCCATGGACAGGGCCATGCAGGGAGGCATTGATGACGTGGGCATTGGTGTCCTGTTTGGTCTCGAAAAGCATGCCTACGAATTCGCCGCACTGCTGATGCACGCCGAGCACCTCGAAGCCGTGCACGGCATCGGTCCCCATACCATAAGCGTCCCCAGAGTGAAAAAAGCCGACAATATTGACCCCTCTGCCTTCGATAACGGCATTGACGATGCAACCTTTGCCAAAATCTGCGCCTGTCTGCGCCTTGCCGTTCCCTACGCGGGAATGATCATCTCGACCCGCGAAAGTCAGGCTGTCCGCGAAAAAGTTCTCCGGCTCGGAGCATCCCAGATCAGCGGCGCATCAAAAACCAGTGTCGGCGGCTATGCCTCGCAAGAATCCGGAGCAGAAAATTCGGCCCAGTTTGATATCAGCGACAACAGAACTCTTGACGAGATCGTCTACTGGCTTCTGGAACTCGGGTTTATCCCAAGCTTTTGTACAGCCTGCTATCGGGAGGGCAGAACGGGCGACCGGTTCATGGCGCTCTCCAAAAGCGGGAAAATTGCCGACTGCTGTCATCCCAATGCGCTGATGACCCTGAAAGAATATCTGGAAGATTATGCCTCGGAGCGGACACGGCATACCGGTTCGGCGCTAATCATGAAAGAGCTGGTCAATATTCCGAGCGGGAAAGTCAGGCGCATTGCAGCCGAGCGATTGGAAAAAATCGCAAACGGGCAGCGGGACTTCCGATTTTAACGCCTGCTCCGCAGGAGGCCGTATGCTCCGGGAAGATATCCTCAAACTGCTGTTCGAAACGCCCTACGCGGAGCTTTGCGCTCGTGCAGACGCTGTGCGTCAGAGCGAAAAAGGAAGGCATGTTTTCGTTCGCGCTCTGATTGAGTTCTCAAGCCATTGCGAGCGCAACTGCCGCTATTGCGGGCTGCGCGCGGCCAATGCCACATCACGCCGCTATCACCTTGCGGAAAAAGACATCCTTGAAGCTGCTGAAAGCGCCGCAAATCTTGGTGCAGACACCATTGTTCTCCAGTCGGGCGAGGTTCATGACAATCCACAATGTCTTGCCCGTATCGTTGACGCCCTCCGTCTTCGCCTGCCCACAACGGCCCTTGCCCTCAGCGTCGGCGAACACCCGGCGTCTTCCTATGCCCTGTGGAAAGAAGCCGGTGCGTCCCGCTTTCTCCTGAAACACGAAACGGCAGACCCCGCACTCTACACATCCCTGCATCCGGGGCGCTCCCTGCAACAGAGGGTTGAGGCCCTGCATGCGCTGCGAAAGCTGGGGTACGAGGTTGGATCCGGCTTTATGGTGGGCCTTCCGGGGCAAAAACCGGAAAGTCTCGCAGACGATATCCTGCTGGCCAGATCTCTCCGCGTGGACATGTGCGGAGCAGGCCCATTCATCCCCCAGGCCGATACTCCGCTGGGGCATGAGGCCAGTGGATCCGCCCGTCTGTCCCTGCGGGTCATGGCAACGCTCCGCATTGCCCTCCCTTGGGCCAATTTGCCCGCCACCACGGCTCTGGCGACCCTCAACCCTGTGCAAGGGCAGCGGGAAGGGCTGCTCGCGGGCGGAAACGTGCTCATGCCGGGCTTTACCCCTCAAGCATACCGGCAAGAGTACCGCCTGTATGACAACAAGCGCCATATCGGCATGGAAGAAGTCCGACAGGTCATCGAATCCGCCGGGTACACACATTCCCTGCCGCAAAAGGAGGAATATGCTGGACACGCCTAAAGCCCTCAGGCTGCACATTGGCATCTTTGGACGCCGGAACGTCGGCAAGTCCTCATTGCTCAACGCGCTGACACGCCAAGCGGTTTCCATTGTTTCCGACACTCCGGGAACAACCACAGATCCTGTGGAAAAAACACTGGAACTGGCGCAGTTGGGGCCTGTTGTGCTTGTGGACACTCCAGGGCTGGACGACAGCGGAGATCTGGGCGCGCAGCGTATGGAACGCGCCCTTGCAGCCCTGCCCCGAATGGATGTCGCCCTGATCGTGACTGAAGGCGCCCTGTGGGGAAATTGCGAACAGTGGATCGCAACAATGCTCAAGAGTCAGGGCATCCCCTTTTTTGTGATCATGAACAAGGCAGACATCTTCCCCGCAGAAGCCGACAGCCTGCCCAACGGGCTCACAGGAGTGCCCCTTTCCACCAAAACAGGGCAGGGACTGGATGCCGTTGGCGACAAACTGGCCCTCTACGCCCAGGATGCGCTTTTGCACGAAACACGCCTGGTGGGGAATCTCCTCCCCAAAAACGGGCTGGCCGTTCTGGTTGTTCCCCTTGACCAGGGAGCCCCCAAGGGGCGACTCATCCTGCCCCAGGTACAAACTGTCCGCGATGTTCTGGACGGGCGGGGGCTTTGCCTTGTGACCACAGAAAAAGATTTGAAGACGGCCTTCTGCGCTCTGAAAAATACGCCGGATCTGGTCATATGCGATTCGCAGGCAGTCGGTCAGGTTGTCGCCGAAACGCCGCCCTCCGTCCCCCTCACGACATTTTCCATTCTTATGGCCCGGCTCAAGGGCGATCTGCCCACACTGGCCGCCGGAGCCGCAGCTATCGGCAGTCTCCGGCCCGGATCCGGCGTGCTCATGATGGAATCCTGTTCGCATCACCCTCACAAAGACGACATCGGGCGTGTCAAAATTCCCCGACTTCTGCAAGCGCAGGCCGGAGGCATGCTGCGTATCGGCATGTGCGCGGGCAAGGCCAACGGCAAAAACCTGAGCCAATGGGACCTCATTGTTCATTGCGGAGGCTGCGCCATCACGCGCAGGCAGATGCTCTTCCGGTTGCGGGAAGCACAGGAGTCCGGTGTTCCTGTAACCAATTACGGCATCGCCATTGCCTTTGTACGGGGGGTTCTGGAACGGGTGCTTGCACCCTTTCCGGAAGCTCTGTCGGCATATCGAGATGCTCGCCAGCATGCACCGGCACTGGCAAAAATCGGCATTTCACCCCCGAAGTGCCGGAAAGTCCAAAGAGAATAGCCTTGTTGCCCTGAACAAGGATTCCATTCTTCCAGAAGACGAACAAAAGGAGGATCAGCAATGGCACGCGTTATCATGGAACATGTGGAGTATGAACTCAACGTGCCCGAACCGGGGGTACAGCCTGACAGTTTGCACTTTGTGCAAATTGATCAGGAAAAATGCATCGGATGCGACACCTGCCAGCAATACTGCCCCACCGGGGCCATCTATGGCGAAACCTTCGATCCGCATGTCATCAAGCATCCGGAGAGTTGCATCAACTGCGGGCAGTGCCTGACGCACTGCCCTTCAATGGCAATCTACGAGGTTCGCTCATGGATTCCCGAACTGGAAAAAAAGCTCAAGGACAGCCATGTGAAATGCGTGGCCATGCCGGCTCCGGCCGTACGCTATGCGCTCGGTGAAGCATTTGGCATGCCTGTCGGAACCGTAACCACAGGAAAAATGCTGCCTGCTCTCAAGGCGCTGGGCTTCTCTCACTGTTGGGACACGGAATTTGCGGCAGACGTCACCATATGGGAAGAAGCCTCCGAATTTGTGGAACGCCTGGAAGGGCAAAAAAATCTTCCCCAGTTCACATCCTGTTGCCCTGGCTGGCAAAAATATGCCGAAACATTCTATCCGGAACTGCTGCCGCATTTTTCTTCCTGCAAATCCCCCATCGGCATGAACGGCGCTCTGGCAAAAACATATGGCGCGCAGCGGATGCAGTATGCCCCCAAAGACATTTACACCGTCTCGATCATGCCGTGTATCGCAAAAAAATACGAGGGATTGCGTCCGGAACTCAAAGCCAGCGGGCAACAGGATATTGATGCCACCCTGACAACCCGTGAACTGGCCTACCTGATCCGCAAATCGGGCATTGATTTCGCTGCTCTTCCGGACGGCGAGCGTGACAGCCTGATGGGAGAATCCACAGGCGGAGCCACCATCTTCGGTGTGACCGGCGGCGTCATGGAAGCGGCACTGCGTTTTGCATATCAGGCTGTTACCGGAGCGCGTCCGGACTCATGGGACTTCAAGCAGGTTCGTGGTCTGGATGGACTCAAGGAATATACCGTAACCATCAACGGAAAAGAGCTCCGCCTGGCTGTTGTGCACGGCGCCAAAAGATTCGCCGGAATCTGCGATCAGGTGAAGTCGGGAAATTCGCCGTACCATTTCATCGAATTCATGGCCTGTTCCGGCGGGTGCGTCTGTGGAGGAGGCCAGCCGCTCATGCCGTCCCTGTTGGCCTCGCTCGAACGCAAGGCTCTCGGCCTCTTTGCCGGGTTCAAAAAACGTCTTGCCCAAACTGCCAGAGTCTGAAGGAGAAAAACCATGTCACTCGCCACTGTAAGCCGACGCTGTTTTCTCAAGGGAGCATGCATGTTCTCGGGAAGCATTTTTTTCGGCATTCGCATGACCGGCAAGGCTGTTGCCGCAGTAAAGGAATTCAAGGAATACATGGGAGACCGCATTGGCAGCGTCTACGGTGCCGACAGGCAGTTTCTCAAACGAGCTTCCCAGGATAACGCGCAAGTACAGGCGCTGTACAAGTCCTTTCTGGGCAAGCCGCTCAGCCACAAATCAGAAGAACTGCTGCACACCCGATGGTTTGACAAGTCCGGCGCAATCAGGGAATTGACCGCCACAGACGCGTACCCCAACCCCCGACACATCAAGGAGTTTGCCAAGTACGGCTATCCATACGAAGAATAAGGCCAGAGCCTGCCCAAAGGGAGAAGCGGCCCGCCACACGCTCCGGCCTGCCCAAGACTTGCCAGAAGGGGAAAAATGGAGGAAAGTCCCCTTTTCAGCACTAAGGAGACGGCATGTCGGAGTGTGTGCGCTGCCCCGTTGTGGGCTGCGTGGTGGAATATCTGGAAGGCAACGCCGTGCAGATTGCCCTGGTGACCGAAGAGGTTGCCGGACGCCTGCGGCTTCTGCTGCCCAACCGCAGGGAAGTGCGGCTCAATGCTGCGCGCCTTCTGCCCTGGCTCGGACCGGTGCTGCCTGCCGGGCTGGGCCGCGACGATGCCGTGCGGGCGCTGGAGGCGCACAAGAAACTCCGGGAGGATCTGGCCGGGAGCATTCCCCTGCTGGAAACGTGGGAACTGGCCCAGGGCGAAGTCAGCGCCGCCCCTGCCGCCTGGTTTGCCGAACTGGCGCAAACCACCCCCTCGCCCGACCAGGTGTCCGCCTACGGACGCGTCCTTTTGTCCTGCAAGAGCCATTTCCGTTTTCAGCCGCCGGACTTTCAGGTCTTTTCCCAAGACATGGTGGAAAAACGCCTGCAGGAAGAAAAAATCCGCACGGAGCGCGAAGAACTGCTGGGCGGGGGCAATGCCTTTTTGCGCCTTCTGTGGGATGCGGCCTGCAACAGACGCCCGCTGCCGTCCGACCTGCCCGCGCTCTCTCCGCAGTTGGCCGAAAAAATGGAAAAAATGCTGCGGGAGCGCATGGCCGATCCCGAAAAAACCCACGACGACACCGAGTGGCGCCTGCTCTCCAAGGGGCTGCCCGATGAGCCGCACCTCCCCCTGCAACTGCTGACAGCCTGGGGCAAGGTTCCTCCCCACTACAATTTCTGGCTGGAACGCGCGGGATACGCGCCGGGGGACGCCTGGTGGGAGGATTTTCGCGCGGAAGTGGAATCCCTTGCCGCCCCCCTTGCCCCCGAAGAAGCCCAGCCATGCTCCCTGCCCTTTTTCAGTATCGACAGCGCCAGCACGCGCGATGTGGACGACGCCCTGCATATCTGCAACGACGGCGACGGCCATACCGTCACCCTGGCTCTGGCCCTGCCCGCCCTGCACTGGAATTTCGGCGGCCCGCTGGACAGGGCCGTCCTGCGCCGGGGCACCAGCATCTATCTGCCCGAAGGCGACTGCCACATGCTGCCGGAAATTCTGGGCACACGGGCCTGCTCGCTGCTGGCGGGCGAAAACCGCCCCGCACTCTGCATCCGGACCCGCATTGACAGCGCGGGCGGCTTTTCCCCCTGCGAAATCCGCATCGCCTCGGTGTGTCTGGCCGCCAACCTGACCTATGAAGACTGCCAGGCCGTGCTGGACGCGCAGGCCCAGGGCGCTCCCCTGCCCCAAAATCCCGCCACAGCCCATGCCGCGCAACTTGCTCTGGGGCTGGAAGCGGCCCGCAAGCGCCAAGCCGCCCGCATTGCCGACGGCGCGGTGGTCATGGACAGGCCGGAACCCCACGTGACGCTGACAGGCGAAGGCGCGGACGTTCGCGTAGGCATTGAAGAAAACAGCCATGCTCCCGATGCCCAGATGCTGGTGGCGGAAATGATGATCCTTGCCAGCGCTGCCGTGGCCGACTGGGCCGCGGCCCAGCGCCTGCCCCTGCTCCACCGCGTGCAGGACGTGGCCCTGCCCAGGGAATATGCCGGTGTCTGGAGCAGCCCGCAGGACATGACGCGCATCATGCGCGCGCTCATTCCTTCCGGGCTGAGCGTGCAGGCGCGGCCGCACGCGGCTCTGGCCCTGCCCCGCTACGCCCCGGTCACGTCCCCCCTGCGGCGCTACCCGGATCTGGTCAACGAGGCGCAGATCATCCACTTTCTGCGCGCCGGAGCCCCCCTGTGGGACGAGCCCGGCCTTGCCGCCCTTCTGGGGCTTCTCTCCCCTGTGCTGGAAGCCGCCGGGCAGGTGCAGCGCTTCCGCCCGCGCTACTGGAAACTGCTGTATTTTCGCCAGCAGGGGGACAAGACATGGTGGCCGGGTGTCATCACCGAAGAAAATGACGCCTTTGTGAGCGTCAGCCTGCCGGATCAGGGCATTTTTGTGCGCGGCAGGCGGCGTCTGTTCGACGAAAGGGCCTGCCCCGGCATGGCCGTGCGGGTGCGCGTGGGCAAGGTGGTTCCCCTGTACAACGAGATTTCCGTTCTGGAGGCCGCTCCGGCGGAATAACCGCGCCCTCGGAGAAAATATGCAGGAATTCTTGTGGATCGCGCTGGCGTACGGAGCAGGCTCCGTACCGTGGGGGCTGCTCATCGCCCGCACATTCTGCGGCATTGACCCCCGCACAAGCGGCAGCCGCAACACCGGAGCCACCAACGTGGCGCGGCTGTGCGGCTTTGGCTGGGGCGTGGCCACTCTGGCTTGTGATGTGCTCAAGGGTGCTGTGCCCGTATGGCTGGCCCTGCGCGCCGGTCTGCCCCCCGTCTTTGTGAGCGCGGTGGGCATGGCCTGCATCGCGGGGCATGTGTTTTCCTGCTTCATGAAGTTCCGGGGCGGCAAGGCCGTGGCCACCAGCATCGGGGTATTTCTGCCTCTGGCCTTCTGGCCCCTGCTGGCGGCCTGCGTTCTCTGCCTTCTGGTCATCTGGCGCAGCGGCTATGTGTCGCTGGGTTCCATGACCCTGGTGACCGCGCTGCCCGCAGCTCTGGCCGTGGGGCAGGAATGGGCGTGGCTGCCCCTGGCGCTCTGCGTCTGGGTTCTGGTTCTCTGGAAACACCGCGAAAATATCGCCCGGCTGCGCGCCGGAACGGAAAAAACCTGGAAAAAAGCCTCCCCCGCCCCCACGGACGGTTCCGGTTCGTAGGCTTTTGTTTTTCACCATCTCACGCGGCGCCGTCCGCACCCAAGGAGCTTGAACCATGAGCCATCCGGATTTTCCGACCTATCGCGGCCGCATGGAATATGTGTGTCTGGAATGCAATACGCGCTATCCCGGTGACGACCTGCTGTACACCTGCCCCTGCTGCGGGGGCGTCTTCCTGCTGGAAAATCTGGATTTCGACCGCCTGAAAGAACGCAACGGAGCGCAGTGGCGGGAAATTTTCGACGCCCGCGCCACCAGCCGCAGCACTGCCCTCAGGGGAATTTTCCGGTATTACGAACTGCTGGCCCCCCTGCCGGATGAAGAGGACATTCTCTACCTTGGCGAAGGATTCACCCCTGTTGTGGAAGCCGCCCCGGCCCTGCGCGACCGTGTGGGAGTGCCCTTTGCCTACAAAAACGACGGACAGAACCCCAGCGCCTCCTTCAAGGACAGGGGCATGGCCTGCGCCTTCAGCTATCTCAAATGGCTCTGCCGCCACCGCCAGTGGGATGAAGTGCTCACCGTTTGCGCTTCCACGGGCGATACCCCGGCTGCTGCCGCCCAGTATGCCGCCTATGCGGGCGCGCCGCTCAAATCCGCCGTGCTTCTGCCCCACGGCAAGGTCACGCCCCAGCAGCTTTCCCAGCCTCTGGGCAGCGGAGCCGTTGTGCTGGAACTGCCGGGAGTGTTTGACGACTGCATGAAGGTGGTGGAGCTTCTGGCCGAAAACTACCGCGTGGCCCTGCTCAACTCCAAAAACAGCTGGCGCATTCTCGGCCAGGAGTCCTACGCCTATGAAACCGCCCAATGGTACGGCTGGGACATGACCGACCTCTGCCTCTTTGTGCCCATCGGCAATGCGGGCAATATCACGGCCGTCATGTCGGGCCTGCTGAAAATGCTGGATCTGGGCATCATCACATGCCTGCCCCGCGTCTTCGGCGTGCAGTCGGCCCATGCGGACCCTGTCTGGCGCTACTATGATGCGCCCGTCGGCACACGGCACTGGGAGCCTGTAACCGTCACGCCCAGCGTGGCCCAGGCCGCCATGATCGGCAATCCCGTGTCGTTTCCGCGGGTGCGGCAACTCGCGGAAATTTTTGTGGAAAAGGGCGGAGAAAAGGCGTTTCAGGTGCTCCGCGTCAGCGAGCAGCAGATCATGGACGCCACGATTCTGGCCAACCGCCACGGGCACATTGCCTGCACCCAGGGGGGAGAATGTCTGGCCGGTCTGCTGAGCGCCAGACAACTGGGGCTGATCAGCGGCAACGAGCGCGCAGTGCTGGACGCCACAGCCCATATTCTCAAGTTTTCCGGCTTTCAGGACATGTATTTCGGCAATACCTTCCCGCCGGAGTACGGCATTACGCCGGACACAAGCCTGGCCAACAGGCCGGAGCTCCTCCTGCCGCAGGACGCCCGCACAGGGCGCGATGTGACGGAATTCGCCCGCATGGGGGCCGAAGCCGTGGTGCGCCGCCTGGGCCTGAACCCCAGATAGGCAACGTCAGGCGTCCTGCCCGCTCCTGCGGTCAGGCTTTCCCTGTGACGGCGATGAATCACCGTCACAGGGAAAGCCTGGAAAAATTTTTCTCCCTGCAGCAAAGCCCAAGACATTTTTGCAGCTTGTTCAACGCGGCCCTGTGCTTTCCCGGTTGTTCCCGCAGTTGCCCGATAGTGGGCAATAGGCAAGGTCAATATCCACTGACAAGCGCGGAAAGGGCTGGACAAAAAAACTCAGCGCCGTGCCCCCCTTCAAAGCGAAAAGCGCCTCTCCCGCTGGAGTCTCATACTCCAAGCAGTCCAAAATATGCAGAAGCAGACGAACCTGCCGGGCATAAACTTCTCGCATCAAAACTGTACTTCCATTGAATAGGGGCTTGCAGCCACAGTCAGCAAAAATTCTTTGTCCAGTGTGCCGCCTTTGACAAGCTGGCGTTTTCCCGACCCCAGGTCTATACGTCTGCGATCCAGATCCGGATACCAGAAATGTCCGGCTTCCCGCGCGCAATAGCAAAACAGCCGCTTGACCTTCACGCTGGCACACGACTCCAGTAAGGCCTGCATCAAGTCCACCTTCAGAGTGGCAATGTTGCCCACCGTTTCCAATGCCTCCGAAAAGCCGACTTCTCGCGGCACGTGATAAAGCATCTCCAAAACTGCCCGCTCCGGCCTGGACACATGAATGCTGACACCCTCCACCTCCATGCCATATAAACTGGCCTTCGGGGCGTTCCCCAGAAAACTTGTGGGGAAAAAACGTATCTTGTGGCCCGCAGTGCCGGTGGCCCAGGCAGGCAGGCGCGTGCGCGGCGGCGCATACAAAAACAGAGGCCGCTCACCCATATAATGGCCGTAGCCCTGCAAACCCAGCGCGGTCAGCCCTCCGGCATGAACAGGCAGCCCCTCTTCCCGCTGAACCATGTGCACTACCGCCGCCCAGCCAGGCGCATCACTTGGCCGCCGGTAAACCCCCCGCTTTACCCGCTCCAACCAGCGCCGCCGCACATAGTGATGCAGCAAGGCGCCGGAGACGCCTTCAGCGCGTAAAGAAGCTGCCGTACGCAGGCCGCTGACCGGCCATTGTCCGAGCATATGGTTCAATTTATTTCTATTTTGTATATTCATATTTAATATATTATATTTTTTTCAAACTAAAAGCAAGATCACTTCCGGTGGGATGCGATATAAGCCCCCCCATCAGAACAAAGCTTCCCCCTTCAAGGGATTGCTATCAAATCATCGGAATTGGCTCACCTTCCCCTAGAGCAGATGGAGCGCATTTGAAGCAAAAAATCAAACCGCCGGATTTTCCAAAATGGAAAATCCAGCGGTTTCGTTGCGGCTCTTGATGTCAAGGGAGAGCTTGAACCCGTATATTCGCCAGAAAGTTTGCGCCACCTTGGGCCCGGCAGGCACTGACCTTGGCCCGGTGCAAGGCATCAGCCCTTCTTTTTGCCGGACGCGCTTTTTTCCTTTGCGGTTGCCGGTTTTTTCCTTGCGGCAGGCGCAGGAGCGGCCTCCGCAGGACTTTCCGCGGCGGCTTTTGCTTCGGCTTTCGGCTCTTCCTTTGCCAAAGCATTTTCCTGCGCTTTTTCCGCGGGCGGAGGAGAGTCCGGCCCGGAAACCGCCGGGGGAGCCACAATTTTTTCCGCAGGGGGCCGGGCCTCGCGCTCCGCAGGAGGCGGAGAGTTTTTCTCCGCAGGGAGATCCGGAGCCTTGACCGCCGGCGCGGCGACAGCTTCGCCGCCTCTTTCCAGCGCAGCCGGAGCAGGAGCCTCCGCCCTGGCGGGGGCTGCCTCCGCTTGCGGCGCGTCCGCCGCCTTGGGCACGGCCTTTTTCTCCGGCTTGGGAGCCTCCACCACAGTGCCGTCCGCCAGCACAAGAGAAAGGGCGTGCGCCGGGCAGGCTTCCATGCAGGCCGTAATGCGCTTGCCGCTTTCCATACGCCAGGCACGGCACATGTCGCAACGCACGGCAACCTCGCGCCTGGCGCGCTGGGCCAGGGTTTCTCCTTCGTTGCCGTCCACCGAAGGCATGCCGATGGTTTCCATGGTGATGGTTCCATAGGGACAGGCTGCCATGCACATTTTGCAGGCAACGCAGTACTGGACGCGCATGATGATGCGCCCCTGCTCGTCCTGCTGCAAGGCCCCCGTGGGGCAGACGTTGACGCAGGGCGCATGGGGGCACTGGTGACAGCGCACCGTGGTTTTGAAACCGTCGGCTTTCACCACCTGAACGCGCGCCACCAGTTCGTCGCGATGCTTCATGGCTTCCTTGAAGCTCATGCCGTGGTGCGAAGCGATACAGGCGATTTCACAACGGCGGCATGCACGGCATTTGTCGGGTACAACCTGAATGTGTTCAGTCATGGTTTTCCTCTGATGCGACTTCCAGAGCCAGCAGGGTCAGCCCGTGGCCCCCGGTGAAATGAATATTTTCGCCGCCGCACGCGGAACAGGCGAAGTGCCGTCTGGTCAATGCAAACCGGTACCCGCAGTCCCGGCAGGAACAGTCCAGGGGTGCCGTGCGCAGAACAAGGCGCGCCCCTTCGGCTTCTGTACCCTCGGCCAGCAGTTCAAAACACGCGGAGAGGGCCTGCGCCTCCACACAGGCCAGCAGCCCCAGCTCGCAGCGGATTTCCCGTATGCGGATTGCCGGAGCATGCGGCCGGGCGGCATTGTGCTCCCTGACGGCTTTCAGCGCCATGCCCAGCAGGCTCTGCGCCAGCGTGGCCTCGTGCATCTGTTCCTTCCATCCCGCCGCAAAACGGCAAGACGTTCCGCGGCCCCCTTAGCGTTCCGTGCAGGAAACACAGGGGTCAATGCTGTTGGTGATCAGGGCCACATCCGCCACCTTGCAGTCGTGCATCATGACGCCCAGGGCCTCCCAGTTCATGTAGGAAGGCACGCGCCACTTGAGGCGCGCCGGAATGTCCGTGCCGTTGGTGCGGATGAAATAAAAGACCTCACCGCGCGGGGCTTCCGTGCGGGCGCAGGCTTCTGCCGTGCGGATCTGGCGCATGGGCGCGGCAAGCTCGCCTTCGGGCATGCGCTCCACGCACTGCCGGACAAGGCCGATGGATTCAAAAATCTCGTGCAGCCGCACCATTGTCCGGGAATGGATGCAGCAGCCCTGCCGCACAATGGTCTTGAAGTTCAACTCGCCGTATGCGGCATAGGGAGAATCCTTGCGCACGTCCATGACAATGCCCGATCCTCTGGCCACCGGCCCCACCACGCCCAGCCGCACGGCATCCTCGCGCGGCAGCAGTCCCAGACCACGCGTTCTGCCCAGAACCATGCCGTTGGATTCATAGATATCCCGGATCTCTTCCACCTGCGGTTCCAGCTTGTCCATCACGCCGAGCATGTAGCCAAGCATCTCGCGGTCCACATCGTACTTGACGCCGCCAATGCAGTTGGCGGCCAGGTTCATGCGGTTGCCGTACACGGTTTCCTTCAGATCCTGCATCATTTCCCGCACTTCCATCACGTGCATGAACAGGGACTTGAAGCCGATGATATGCGCCTGAATGGCCGTATTGAAAAGATGGGAAGAAATGCGCTTGATCTCTTCGGCCATGACGCGCAAATATCGGGCGCGCGGCGGAATGACAATGCCCAGCACGTTTTCCACAGCCATGCAGTAGGTGAACGAATGGCTGTTGGAGCAGAGGGAACAGACCCTTTCGGTCAGGGTGACGTTCTTGAGCAGATTGCGCTGGGTGGCCATGGCTTCCATGCCGCGGTGCACATGGCCGGAGGTCAGCTCCACCTTGCGGATATTCTCTCCTTCCACCGTGAGGTGAAAGTAGACCGGCTCCTCCAGGGCAACGTGCACAGGCCCCAGGGGCATGGTGAATGTGGTGGTCATGAGCTTTTCTCCTTGTCCTTGAGAATGCGCTCCCAAAGATCGGTGGTGCAGGCCCCGTTCATCATGATGGACAGGGGAACAGCCTCGTTGAGGATGCCTTCGTCCAGTTCCTCGTCCAGAAAAAGGCGACGCGGATTGGGATGGTTGGTGACCTGAATGCCGTACAACTCCATCATTTCCCGCTCATGCCAGTCGGCATTGGCAAACAGGGGCGTGATGGAGGGCACGGTGGGCCATTCGCCGTTGAGGGTCACTGTCATGTTGTAGACAATGCCCTCCAGTTCAAAATGGTAGCAGACTTCCTGCATGGGCTCACTGAGTTGACGGCGGTTGTAGGCCGTTGTCATGCACAGGCGCGCTCCGGCCTTGTGCATGACCGTCGCCGCCTCCTGAAGCATGCGGGGAGTGTCCAGACGGAACCAGTGGAAGGCATTGCCAAAACTGTCCGCGCCGTGCCGTATGGCATCGTCGGCCGAGCAGAGGGCCGAAAGCCCGTCGATAATCTGGGCGTTGCCGTTGATCGTGAATTGCATGTGTACTCCGCGGGCCGTGCCCGCTATTCGTTGACAATCATGGCGGAAGTCACTTCCGCGCTCTCGTTGGGCCCTGTGGCGGCAGGAAGAACGCAGGCCGTGCGCTTGGCGTCTTCCAACTGCCGGCAGGCAGGGCAGATTTTGCGGATCACTTCCGGATCAATTTCCGTATTGTGGGCATAGATGCGCCGGGCCACTTCGGCAGGCAAAGGCCGCATGAGTTCGCCGCAGTGGGCGCAAGGCTCGTATTTGATGACCTGTCTTTCCAGCCGGGTGAACCGCTCCGATTCGGGATGGGCTCCATGCCAGTCGTTGGTGATGCTCATGGCCCCGGTGGGGCAGTAGTGCCTGCACGAGGCGCACAGGCAACAGGAATTCTGCCAGATGGTGATGGCAAATCCTGACCTGTCGGGCAGGGGAGAAATGTTGATGGCTCCCGCAGCGCAGCTGTGGCGGCACATGCCGCAGCCCATGCACAGTTCCGGATCAACCCTGGCCCTGCCGCGCAGCTTTTGCGGGGTAAACGTTTCCCCCAGAGGGAAAGGGTCCGTGCTGGGGCCTTCCAGCAGGTTGCGGAAAAGAACTTTCAGAAAGCCCGCCATGATACTCTCCTCCACAGCAGCGGCCCGCCGCGCGGGCGCTGCCAACATTGACGTATTGGGGCCTCAGCCTTCCACACCCAGCTTTTTGAGCCAGGCGTCGCGGGCCAGCAGAACTCCCTCCAGAATGGCCTGGGGGCGGGGCGGACAGCCGGGCACATTGACATCCACCGGGATATACCGGCTGAGAGGCCCCTCAATGGAGTACCCCTCCCGGAAAACCCCGCCGGAAATGGGACAAATGCCCACCGCCACCGTGATCTTGGGTTCGGGAATCTCCTCCCAGACGCGCAGCACCCGGTCGCGCACCCTGGTGGTCAACGGTCCGGTGACGAGCACAATATCCGCATGCCGGGGGCTGCCGCAGTAGCGGCATCCCAGCCTCTCCACGTCATAGCGGGGAATACAGGCCGTTGTGGCCAACTCCACGTCACAGCCGTTGCACGATCCGGCATTGATGCGGAACAGCCAGGGCGAACGTACGGAAAGTTTTTTGAGCGTATTTTCCAACGACACGGGAGCCTCCTTACATCACCCAGACCAGAACAAGGCTGCACAGGGCCAGAGCCGTGGGCACGGTCAGATAAAACCGGAAAGCCTGATCAATGCGAAAGCGCCCTGTGGCCGACTTGACCAGGGTCAGCGCCACCAGCATGAGCGCCAGACACTTCAGCAGAAACCAGACCAGATTCACCAGCCAGAAGCCGGAGATGGTCCCCGGAAAGAAAAGAGCCACGCCCAGCCCCAGCACCACAAAAGTCTTGAGCGCGGACGTGATCTGGAAAAGAGCCAGCAGAGGGCCGCCGTACTCCAGCAGCGGGCCTTCGATGATTTCCGTCTCTGCCTCGGGAATGTCAAAAGGCACAACGCCCATGGTGCCGGGCAGAAAAATCAGATAGGCCAGCAGGGCCGGAATCATGGCCGGATTGAAGCCGAAAGAGCCTGCCTGCTGCTGCCAGGCAACGATTTTGAGCAGGGAGAATTCTGCCCCCCAGGCGCCGCCGTTGAGGGCCTTGCCCGCAAGCATGGCCACTGTCAGCAAAATCATGAGCAGGGGCACCTCATAGGCCAGCATGAGCAGCATTTCGCGCGAAAAACCCACGGCTCCGAAAGGCGAACTGGAGGCGGATCCGCCCAGCATGATGGCCATGGCGGGAATGGGGAGCAGGTAAAAAATCACCAGCAGATCGCCCATGTTGAACAGCCCGTCGTACACTCCGGCAATGGGGATGAACGCCGCGCACACGGCCATGCCCGCAAAGCCGAAAACCGGCGCCAGCAGAAAGGCCGGGCGGCAGGCCGTTTTGGGGATCAGCGTTTCCTTGGTCAGCAGCTTGGCCACGTCCAGCCAGGGCTGGATCAGGGGCGGGCCCACACGGCGTTGCAGGCGCGCCTCCACCCGGCGGTCCAGCCCCTTGAAAAACATGGCCACCATCAGGGCAAAAACCCCGCCGGGAAAAACGCACATATGCAGGAGGGCAAGCAGGGTATCGCTCATGAGCGTGTCTCCTCGGCGGTTGTGTCACCGCCCAGCAGGCGGGTAAGGCCGCCATAGATGCTGGAGGGCGCCATGCGGCTTGTGGCCGTTTCGGGCGGCAGGCCGCAGGTATGAACATCTATTTCGCGCAGGCGGGTGAAGCGCAGCACAAACCAGCGTCCCGCGGCGAAGGCCAGAGCCATCATCACGAACATGCCCGTGGCGTTCCAGGCGCCGGGGCCGGAGAGAACGCCCGACAGGCCCACATCAAGAGAGGCCAGACCATACTCGGCCAGCACGGCATTGATGGTTCCGAGCGCCAGACCGGGGAAGATGCCTGTGAGTACGCACCCCGCCCCCAGAATGGCCATGGGCACGCGCATGATGCGGGGCACCTCCTGCACGCTGTCCAGATCCCTGGCTGGCTGGCCCAGAAAGGCCGCGTGCAGGAACTTGGCAATATAGGCCATGGTCAGCACGCTGCCCACAAGGGAAAGCAGGGCCAGGAAGGGCTCTCCCGCCTCCATGAGGGCGTGGTAGATGAGCCATTTGGAAGAAAAACCGCTGGTGGGCGGTACGCCGACCACCGAAAGACCGGCAATGGCGAACATGCCCAGGGTAAAAGGCATCTTGCGGCCAATGCCGCCGAGATCGTGCAGCGTTTCGCGGTGCGTGGCAAACATGACGGCCCCGCACACAAGAAACAGCAGGTCCTTGAAGAACACATGGTTGATGACGTGCAGCAGACCGCCCGCATAGCCCAGCGCGCCGCCTGCGGCCACGGCCAGCACCATGTAGCCCAGTTGGCTGACCGTGGAATAGATGAAGATCAGCTTGAGGCCGTTGCTGCGCAGGGCCTGCACAGCGGCCATGATGATGGTGATCCCGCCGATCCACATCACCGCGGTGGTGATGACGCTCTGCTCCACGGCGCCCAGAATGCCCGCAAGGGCCATGCCGCCGCCCAGAAGCAGAAAGAGCTTCACCAGACCAAGAATGGCGCTCTTCAGGAGAACCGAAGAAATATAGCCGGATACGGGCGTGGGGGCCAGGGCCGGATGCATCTGCCAGTCAATGCGGAAGGGCAGTTGCGCGGCCTTCATCACAAAGCCTGCGGCCAAAAGCCCCATGCCCAGCCAGGCGGCGCTCTGCGGCAGCCCCGCAAGCCCGCCTTTCAGGGCCGTCGCGGCAAAGGGCACAGACGGCCCCAGCACGCACACGCCCACAAAAATGAATCCCGCTCCGGCCACGTTGAACAGAAAGTACTTGAAGGCCTCGCGCAGCGAAGCCTTGTCGCCTTCATGGGCAATGGCCAGATACAGCGTCCATGAGCTCATGATTTCCCAGAACAGGAAGAAACTCAGCAGATACTGGCTGGCGGCCATGCCCACAAGCCCGCCGCACATGGCCGTAAAAGCGCAGTAAAAACGCCACTGGCGGTGGCTGTGCTCCATGTAGCCCAGAGCATAGGCCATGTTCAGGGCGCCCAGCAGGGGCACGATCAGGGCAAAGCAGAAAGACAGGGTGTCCAGCCCCCGCCCGAACAAGAGCACCAGCAGGGCTGTTGCCAGCAAAACCCCCACACAGACCCAGCCCGCCTTTTTGCGGTCCCGGCGGTACAGGGCCGGCAGCACCGCGCCGAAAACCGGCAGAAGCACATACACCGGCCACGAAACGTTCATCACCCGCAGCAGGGGCGCGTCACCGGGATTGGGCGCAAAGCAGAGCGAGGCCACCGGCTCCACAAGCGCCAGAGCAAGCTGCGGCGCAAGCCCCAGCAGCACGCAGAGTCCGGCCAGAACCACAAGGCTCGCCTGCATGCCGCGCGGCGCTTCTTCCAGCACGGGCAGATGGGCCGGTCTTTCCTCGAACACCAGGGTTTTGAGAATGCGCGTGTAGTACACAAGCCCCACAAGGGAGCCGCCCAGAATGAGCGCCGCCAGCCAGAGATGCTCTGCGGCAACGGCAGCCTGGATCATGAGAAACTTGCTGTAGAACGCGCCGAAGGGCGGCAGGCCCATGATGCTCACAAGGCCGATGGCCATGCAGGCCACTGTCACCGGCATCTGGCTGCCCAGCCCGCGCAGGTCCGACAGTTTGCGGCTGCCCGCGCGCAGGATGAGCGCGCCCGCTCCCAGAAAGAGCAGATCCTTCATGACGGCGTGGTTGACCATGTGCCAGAGGCCGCCCGCAGTGGAAAGCCATGTGCCGATGCCCAGCGCCAGGGCGATTTCGCCGATCTGCCCCAGCGTGGAATAGGCCAGCATGCGTTTGATGTCGTCCTGGAGCAGGGCCATGATCTCGCCGTACAGCAGGGTGGCCGCGCCCATGCACACAATGCCCGTGCCCAGCCAGGAAAAGCCGAACAGGCCGGGCATGTCCGCTGTCATGGGCCGCGCCAGCAGCACGGCCACAATGCCGAATACGCCCATCTTGGTGATGACGCCTGACAAGGGTCCGGACACCGAAGAAGGCGCGGCCGGGTGGGCGTCGGGCAACCAGGAGTGCAGGGGCACCAGACCGGCCTTGACCCCGAACCCGGCCAGACAGAGCAGAAACGCCCACGGCAGCACCGGGTGAGGCAAGCTTTCCTGCCCCAGCAAAAGCAGGCCCGGCAGCATAAGCAGCGCGCCGCCCGCGCACATCACATAATATTTGAGGCCCGCGGCATAGGCGCTGCGGTTGCCTTCATGCACCACCAGAAAATAGGAGGCAAAGGTCATCAGCTCCCAATAGCCGTACATGCCCTCGGCATGGGAGGCGGAAACAATGCCCGCCAGCGAGGCGAAGGTCAGCAGCAGGAAAAACCAGTACCGGCCCTCGCGCTCGTGAATGTAGCTCCGGGAATAGACGCTGACCAGCAGACCCACCGTGCAGAGCATGACCAGAAAAAGCCGGGCCTGCGGAGCCGCGGGAACAGCCAGGGCAAGAGCCAGAGCCAGAGCCGCGCACGCCGTACCCACCAGAGAGGCATGCCGCGATTTGAGCCAGAAGGCTCCGGCCGTCACAAAGGCGCCCAGGTAATAACACCAGTAGGCCGGATGCACGGCGGCGTGCGGCAGCGCAACTCCCCCGCCCGCGCCCAGAAAATCCGTCAGGGGGCCGCGCAAAATCCCCATGAGAACCACTGCGGCTGCGCTTGCCGCAAGAACAGGCAGGCTGCCGCCGGGCGCTCCCCAGGGAGCGGACTCGCCGTTTCCGCCTTCCAGCACAACGCGACGCACAATATCCACATACAGCCACACAAAAACCGTGGTGCTCAGAGCCATGACCAGCAGGGCGGGCAGCCCTCCGGACACCGGCCCCACAAGCCCCGCGGCAATGGCCATGCGAGCTTCGGGCACAAGAAAGGGCGATCCGCCCACCGAGGCCAGCAGCCCCAGGGCAAAAGCCGCCGCTGTCCAGGGATGCCGCCCGGCCATGCCGCAAACATCGGCTGTCTGCGCTTCGTCCATCCCCGCCGGACTCAGGCGGGCCAGCGCCGCCCATGCCAGCAGACGGCTTGCCGCCTGAAACAGGACAAAGAGCCACAGGCCCGCACCGCCCGCATTCAGGGCCAGACAGACCACGCCCGCATCGTGCAGGCCGCCCCAGAGGATGACGCGGCGCAGTTGCTGCCGCTGCTGCACTGCCCGAACCGTTGCATACAGCATCAGGGCTGTGCCCGTCAGGAGCAGCAGCAGGGAACCGCCGCCCGTAAACAATGATTGCGTCATGTGTTTCCCCGTGGTTTGCGGGTGTCGCGGCGGAGCGGCCTTGTGCATCTTCCGCACGTTCCCGCTCCAGAAACCCCAGCAAGAAAGAGCTGCTTTGCAGAGTTTGCGCTGTCCGGGGCACAAAACGCTTTTTTCGCTCCCGACCCTTTGTGAAAAAGGGCCTCTCTCCCCGGCGCAGATGCTCTTTTGTCAAAAAACTACACTCTCTGCAAAAAAAAAACAATGCATTTTGCCGCTGGCCTGACTGGTCAAACAGCCAAAGGGAGTTTTTTTGTGATGCCGATGTATTCAGATATGTTATGAGGAATTGTGTGCGTGCCTGCTCTGCGCGCTGCGGGGAAATAAAGAAAATTTTCTCTTCTCTGCGTGGCCTGCGCCGCGGCATTGGGGCCGTGCGCGCCTATTCGTCACGCAGGTCACGGGCCATGAGAGCGCGCAGGGCCTGTTGCGGGCAGTGTCCCGCATGAAGGATGCCGTGCACGGCTGCGGTCAGGGGAGCATCCACCCCCAGGCGCAGGGCCAGTTGGTGAATGGCTGTGGTTGTTCTTACGCCTTCGGCCACTGCGCCCAGGCTGCGGGTGATGTGCTCCAGACTCTCCCCCCGCCCCAGGCGCAGGCCCACCTGCCTGTTGCGTGAAAGATCCCCCGTGCAGGTCAGGGTCAGATCTCCCAGCCCGGAAAGCCCCATGAATGTCTGCGCGGCCGCCCCGCAGGCCGCGCCCAGGCGGCTCATTTCCGCAAGCCCCCGCGTGATGAGGGCGGCACGGCTGTTGTGCCCCAGGCCCAGGCCGTCGCAAAGCCCGGCGGCGATGGCCATGACGTTCTTGATCGCTCCGCCCATCTCCACGCCCGTCACATCGGTGCTGGAATAACAGCGGAAGGCCGGGCCGGAAAAAATCCCGCGCAGCCTGTGGCCCAGTTCCTCGTCGCGGCAGGCCAGAACCACGGCCGTGGGCAGCCCGCGCAAGACCTCCGCCGCAAAGGACGGGCCGGAAAGCACGGCGTACCGCGGGGCCAGATGTCCCAGACAGTCCAGTGCCACAGAGGAACAGGGGGCAAGGCTGCCCTCCTCCATGCCCTTGGCCGTATTGACCAGCACCACCCCCGGCCGGAAAAAGGACGCCTGCCGCGTCAGCCAGCCCCGCAACTGCTGGCAGGGGATCGCCAGCACCACCACAGAGCGGCCGAGAAGCGCCGGATCCGTGCCGGCTTCCAGATTTTCGTGCAGCGCAAATCCCGGAAGATAGCGGGGATTTTCCCGTCTTTCGTTCACCGCGCGGGCAACGGCTGCATCCCGCAGCCAGAGCCGCACATCATGCCCGCCAGAAGCCAGCAGATGGGCCAGAGCCGTGCCCCAGCTTCCCCCGCCGGCCACGCAGATGGAGACAGTGTTCATAGCCGTCAATACCCCAGCGCCGACTCCGGCCCCGGACGGTCGGGGAGCTTTCCCCGCTCTCCGGAGGCAAGCGACGCCCCGCTCCCGAAACGCACCAGAAACAGGCCGCTGAAGCGCTGATCCCGGTATACTTCCACGCGGTACACCCTGCCCTGGCGGTCCACGGAAAACTCGGGCAGAAAGTTTTTTCTCTCCAGGCGCAGGCCGCTTTCGTCCTCCCGGCCGCTGTCAAAGCCGATGGCATTGACGCGAAATCCCTCCTCGGGATGCACCACAAAATTTTCACGCACTTCCAAAAGCCTGCCAAAAGGCACTGCCACGTCCTGGCCGTCAACACACACGCGCATGCCCGCAAGGCTCTGGTCCACCTCGCGCCAATCGGGACGGATAAGGGTGATCATGCGGTTGCCGTAGTGAACGCAAAACTGCCTCTCTCCATCCCTGACGCAAGGCAGCACCGCCATGATGGGCCTGGAGGTCAGAGCCTGTCCCGGCCCTTCCCTGGGCAGGGGCAGGCCGTTGACAGCGGGCCGCACATCGTCCAGAGGCAGGCAGACGCGGTTGTTGACAAACGACACTTCCAGATCGCCCCGCAGGGCATCCCTGACCCCCTGCGGCGTCAGGGCAAAACCCCGTGTGAACTCCACCCCGGCCTGCCGCAGAAAGGATTCCACCATGAGCAGGTGGTAGTAGGCCCGCACTTCCACGGAGAAATCCTTGCTGGCCTCAAGCCCGAAGGCCGCCTTGCCCTGACGTACGGCATAGTACGAAAGGCTGCGCTCCATCTCGGGGTCGCCCTCGGCCGTGCGGGTATTGTGAACGTGCAGCCGGTGCCCCGGACGTATCAGGGCCCTGTTCGCCTCGTCGGTCACCGTGCGCGCGATCCCGGCCAGCCCCCCCATGAACACGCCGGACACCTCGTCCTGATCAATGATGACCGACTGCCCCCAGCGCGCGGGATTGCGCATTTTGTCTTCATATGTCGGGCGGTAATAGCCGCTGCCGTCGTGCAGGTTGAGCACCAGCCCCACCTGCGGCGCGGCGATCAGCCGCTGGATGCGGCGCACGGCATCATATTCGGGGTCCGCGCTGTCCAGCCGGGCAAACTTGCGGTTCATGTCGCCGTGAATGCCGCGCGACCGCCGGATAATGCTGGGAAAATTCAGATTGGGCACCACCCACACAGCCCCGCGGTGGATGCTGTAGTGCGTGGTCAAAAGGCTGGCCGCGGAAAAGCCGCCCGGCTCGTCACCCTGGATTCCCCCCACCACCAGCACCACGCCCCGGGAGGGGCGGTGCTGCCCCAGGCGCATGACGGTAAAGTCCAGAGCAAAATCGCTGTCACCCGCCCGGGCGGGCATCCCGCACAGACAGCACAGCGCAATCAGGGCACACAGGCGGCAAAAGATACGGGCAACGCGCGCGAGTCCGGGACGTTTTGCTTGCATGGGCAGAAATCCTGACAATGGGATATTGGCGTTTTCCCTGTCAGATACGGCATTCATGCGCAAACGGCAAGCCAACCTCCCGGCCACGGCAAAAAGACGCGCTCCCGGCGCGGCACGTCACGGGGCAGGATCAAATCCCGCCGCGCTCACAGCAGTGCGCAGGGCCTGTTCGTCCACCGGCCCGGCCTCCTCATAGGTGAGGGTTTTTTCTTCCAGATTCACCAGAGGATTGCGCACACCGGGGACCCGCCCCGCCGCTTCCTCCACCGCCGCCTTGCAATGCCCGCAGTGCATGCCGTTGACTTTCAGGGATTTCATCGTATTCTCCTTGCAAAAGGATTGCATCGAAAAGAATTTTCATTTTCTCCAAAAGCAGCATACCCGCCGCGCCATCTTCTGGCAAGACGTGCCGCCGACCATCACTCCCAAGGACATGACCATGAGTACCCAACCCCTTCCTTGCCTGCATTTTGATATTGACGGCATGCACTGCGCAGCCTGCTCCGCCCGCATCGAAAGAGTTCTGGGCAGGAGGGACGATGTGGAGCGCGTCAGCGTCAATCTGGCCACCCGACGCGCGCGGGTCAGCCCCCGTGAGGGGATTGACGCCCAAAAATTCGGCGCGGGCATTGTGGAGGCCGTGGCTGCCCTGGGCTTTACCGCAACTCCGGCTGCGGACGATGACCCCGCCGCCCTGTTTGCCACGGCTCAGGCCAAAGAACTGGCGGACCTGGCCACGCGCAAACGCCGCCTGATCCCCATGGCCTGCCTTGTTTTTCCGCTGCTGCTCCTTTCCATGGGGCACATGCTCGGCCTCCGCCTGCCCGCAGTTCTTGATCCCCACACTTCGCCCCGCGCCTTCATGCTCGCGCAGCTTGCCCTGACCCTGCCGGTGGTCTGGCTCGGACGCCATTTTTACCGCGACGGCGCAAGCGCCCTTGCGCGCAAAAGCCCCACCATGGACAGTCTGGTAGCGCTGGGCACAGGCGCGGCCTTCCTCTACAGCCTGTGCGGCACGCTTTTGGGGCTTGTTGCCGCAGACCCCACGCCCCATGCCATGAACCTCTATTACGAGTCCTGCGCCATGCTGCTGGCCATGATCGAACTGGGGCAGATGCTGGAGGCCACGGCCAAGCGCCGGGCAGGCGAGGCCATGAGCGCGCTGTTGCGCCTCACGCCGCCAACGGCCCTGAAGCTTGACCCCGCTTCCCCCGACCTTCCCCCGCAGGAAATTTCCCTGTCGTCCGTTGTTCCGGGCGACATTCTGCTCCTGCGCCCCGGCGAACGCGCGCCTGTGGACGGCGAAGTGCTCGACGGCAAAAGCGCCGTGGATTTTTCTCTGCTCACGGGCGAATCCGTGCCCGTGGCCGTGGGGCCGGGGCACAAGCTGCCCGCGGGCTGCCTCAACGGCGAAGGCTCCCTGACCCTGCGGACAGAAGCCGTGGGCAGCGACACCCGTCTGGCGCACATTGTGCGTCTGGTGCGGGAGGCCCAGGGCAGCAAGGCTCCCATTGCCCGCCTGGCCGACCGCGTGAGTTTCTATTTTGTGCCCGCGGTCATGGCTCTGGCCCTTTTTTCCGCTCTGGCGTGGCTTGTGTGCAGCGACGAGCCCGTGAGCACGGCCCTCACCGTTTTTGTGGCCGTGCTGGTCATGGCCTGCCCCTGCGCCATGGGCCTGGCCACCCCCATGTCCATTCTGGTGGGTACGGGCCGGGGCGCGCAACTGGGCGTGCTCATCAGAAACGGCGCGGCTCTGGAGCAGACCTCGCGCATCAATGCCCTGGCTGTGGACAAAACCGGAACCCTGACCACAGGCCGCCCCGCGCTCACCGGCATTGACGTTCTTGACGGCATGGACGAAAAAAGCCTGCTGACCCTGGCCTGCGCTCTGGAAACCCGCTCCGAGCATCCGCTGGCCGCAGCCATTGTCAGGGCGGGCCGCGAACAGAATTTGCCCTCCTGCCCGGTGGAGGATGTGGTCATCTCCCCCGGCCTTGGCATTGCGGGGCGCGTGCTCCTTGACCACACGCCCCATACGGTGGCACTGGGCAATGCCGCCTTCATGGCCGAACGCGGCATTGCCCTTTCCCCGCAGCACTCCGCCCGCCTGGAGAGTCTGGCCAGGGCAGGAAAAACTCCCCTGCTGCTGGCTCTGGGGCAGGGCGCGGCAGGACGGCTTGCCGCCATTTTTTCGCTGGCCGACAGCCTGCGGCCGGAATCGGCAAGCGTTGTCCGCCAGTTGCAGCGCATGGGCATGGACGTGGTCATGCTCACCGGCGACAATGAGCATACCGCCCGCGCCGTGGCGGGAGAAATGCGCCTGCATGTGGCCGCGGGGCTTTTGCCGGAAGAAAAGGCCGCGTATGTGCGGCGCTTGCAGGATCAGGGAAAAATTGTGGGCATGGTGGGCGACGGCATCAATGACGCCCCCGCGCTGGCCGCAGCCCATGTGGGCATGGCCGTGGGCACGGGCGTGGACGTGAGCGCCGAAGCCGGAGACATTGTGCTCATGCGCGGCGGCATGGAGGCAGTGCTCACGGCGCTGGCTCTTTCCCGCGCCACCATGCGCAACATACGCCAGAATCTGCTCTGGGCTTTTGGCTACAATATTCTTGGTTTGCCCGTGGCCGCAGGCCTGCTGCACGCTTTCGGCGGCCCCATGCTTTCGCCCATGCTGGCAGGCACGGCCATGGCGCTCTCGTCCTTTTCCGTGGTCAGCAACGCCCTCCGGCTGCGCTTCTGGAGTCCGGAAAAATGAATCGCGGGACCGTCATGGCCGGATCGGCGCGTACGGAATGCGAACAGCCACGCCCGACGCGTCCCACGTATGGGGCAAACCGTCCAGAAAATCCTTGTGCGCCACAGCATTCAGGAGCATTTCCGCCACGACCCTGCCCATGCTCTCGCCGTCCTGCCGCACGGTGGCGCTCATGTCGCCCTTGCGGATGGCGTCCACAGCTTCGGGGATGGCGTCCACACCGATAATGGGGAGAAACTTTTCGGGATCGCCCGCATTGTAGCCCTGTTCCCTGAGCACATCCAGGGCGCCCAGAGCCATGCTGTCGTTGTTGGACAGCACAAACTCCACACTTTTGCCGTGCACGGGCCAGAAAACGCGCATGGCCTGCCGGGCCTGCACCCTGCTCCAGTCGCAGATAAAGGTTTCGCCAAGCTGCTGCATGGGCACACCGAGCCTGCGGGCCTCCTTCACGCTGAACTCGGTGCGCGCCAAGGCTTCGGGGCTTTCGGAATTGCCCTGCAAGAGAACGTACTGGACAATGCCGTCCCCGTTGCGGTCATAACGCGGATTCGCCTGCCAGAGTTCCCGAATGATCCGCCCCTGGATTTCCCCCGCCTCGCGCGCTTCGGTTCCCACAAAAGCCGCTTTTTCGTAGGTTTTGATGGTGCTCAGGTCCGGCTCCCGATTGAAAAAGACAACAGGAATTTTGCGCGCTTGGGCTTCCTTGAGCGGCATGGTCACCGTGTACGGCTCCACAAGGTTGACAGCCAGCGCGTCCATCCCCTGTTTCAGGGCTTCACTGATCTGGTCGTTCTGTACAATCTGGTCCGCGCGGGCATGCCGCAACACCACAACCGCCCTGCCCTCCAGGGCTGTACGCAGGGCTTGGCTGACCAGCGAAACATACACATCGTCCTTGCTGTACAAAAAAACACCGACCACCGGAAGTTCCGACTTCTTCTTCGGCGCGCTCTCTGTTTCGCAGCCTCCCGCCAAGACAGATGCGCACAAAAGCAGTGCCCAGAAAATATGGTTCTTGCGTGTGGTCACTGTTTTCTCCTTCACGCGCCCTCCTGTTCGGACAGAAGGTCTTCCGCCTGCGGCATGCTCCAGCGCAGAAGCGCTGCCCGCAACAGCGCCATGTCCAGCGGCTTGGTGATGTGATCGTTCATGCCCGCTTCCAGGCTCTTTTCCCTGTCGCCGCTCATGGCATTGGCGGTCATGGCAAGAATGGGTACCGTGGCGGCCCCCGGTCTGCCGCTCTCGCGGATTTTGCGCGCGGCTTCCAGGCCGGACATGACAGGCATCTGTATGTCCATGAGCACAATGTCGAAACTGCCTTCTTCCCAGAGGGAGAGGGCCTCGCGGCCGTTGTGGGCCAGCGTTACCTCAAGCCCCATGGATCTCAGGATTTCCAGAGCGATCTCCTGGTTGATTTCATTGTCCTCCGCAAGCAGCACACGCAGGGGCGGCAAAAGAATATCTTTTCCCTCCTCCCACCCTGTTTCCGGAGCCAGCGCAGCACATTCCCGCACCAGCACGGTGAACGAAAAGGTGCTGCCCTTGCCGGGCACGCTTTCAAGCCAGATGCGCCCGCCCATCAGTTCCGCCAGTCTGCGGCAGATGGCAAGCCCCAGCCCCGTTCCCTCGTAGCGGCGGGTGGCAGAACCGTCCACCTGCACAAAGGAGTCAAAAACAGCGGCCTGATCCCCGGGGCTAATGCCGATGCCCGTATCCGCCACGTCAAAACGCAGCAGCAGGCCGTCGGGACGTTTTTCCTCCACCTCCACGCGCACGCTCACGCCGCCCTGTCCGGTGAACTTGAGCGCATTGGCACAAAGATTGATGCATATCTGGGTGATGCGCATGGCATCGCCGGCCAGCGTTGGGGGCACATCGTCCGCAACGGAAAATGTCAGGCTGAGGCCCTTTTCGCGGCTTTTATCCTGCAACAGGTCGCGCACACTGTCCAAAATTTCCGCAACGCTGAACGGCTCTGACTTCAGTTCCGCCCTGTTGGCCTCGATTTTGGAAAAATCCAGAATATCGTTGATGATTTGCAGCAAATTCCTGGCTGCCGTGTCCACACGTTGCAGATAGTGCATCTGGCGCGGCTCGGGATTGTCGCGCAGGGCCAGATAGACCATGCCGAGGATGCCGTTCATGGGGGTGCGTATTTCATGGCTCATGCGGGCCAGAAACTCGCTTTTTGCCTTGTTGGCGGCTTCCGCCTTTTCCACCAGAGACGTCAGGGTGCTCACCATGTCGTTGAGGCTGTCGGCCAGTTGCCCCAATTCGTCGTCACGCTGCACCTGCGTGTCGCGCCGCGTGAGTTCCCCGCGGGTGATGCGCGAGGCAAAACGGCTCAACCGCTTGATATCCCTGATTGCCGGAGAAATGAGCAGCCACACGCACAGCACCGCCAGCAGGGCGCTGACCAGCCCCACGCCCCATACGGCGCGCCTGCTGGACTGAAGCTCCTCCTGCATGTAGCCCGCCTTGGCCTGCACCACCGCAAACAGATTGGTCTGGGGAATACAGAAAAAACTGAAATGCCTTTCATCCGTTCCCGTTCCTGTTCCCGTCGAGCAGTGCCGACTGGTCAGGGTTCCGTACGGGCGGGCGCGCATTTCCTGTATCACGTCCTGCAGCGCGGCAAGGCCCACACGTTCGCCCACCAGATCTGCTGTCACCACGCCGCTGTCCGCGACAATGCGGGCGTCCATGGCCGCATCATCGGCGTCCAGAAGGGCGCTGCGGGAAATCTTGTTCATCTGCAAGGCGCCCACAAGCATGCCTTCCCGACCATCGTGGATGATTTTGAGGGCAATGGGCAGGAGCATTTCCTGCCGCTCCAGATCCGGCAT
>ERZ773099.460-NODE-460-length-34996-cov-5.355056_pt1 | contig 34996 bp, 24 predicted proteins | sample MGYA00511120_ERZ773099 | MGnify/ENA primary metagenome ERZ773099 (study PRJEB29015, sample SAMEA2738012) | human oral metagenome | biome: human oral; feature: human-associated habitat; material: dental | place: China | collected 2104 ... | reverse complement strand
TTGATATTGTAAGGAAAAGAAGCCTTAAGGGCTTTATGGTATATACGGCTGCATTTGGTACGGCACTTATACTTTATTCCATAATGTTTACATAGAGGAGGAGTATGGCAAAATCGAAGACTAAGAAAAAATCAAAGGACGCCTTAGATTCTAAGGAAAAGCTTATTAAGGATATCAAAGGTATTGCATTAATTACGCTTGGGATACTGTTTTTAGTTTCCATATACACGAGGCTGGTAGGAAGTTTTGGCGATATCACATCGTCAGTTCTTAAAAAAGGATTCGGGATTTCAGCGATATGCATAGCACTTATATTTATAATATTCGGCTTACTTTTGATATGTGAAAAGGAAAAGAAGTCACTTTTTAAGATGGCTAATGCTTATATCATATTCGTAATTCTGCTGGACATTTCCATATTGATAGCTTCAGTGTATGACAGTGCGGTAGATAAGAACATCACGTATTCCGAGATAGCAAGGCTTGGTCTTCTTCAAAAAAATGGCGGCATAATCCCAACCTTTTTTGCAAGGATAATCATAAGCGGCATAGGAAGAGTCGGATTGCAGATTGTATTTATAGCCGTAATAATAGCTTTGCTCCCGGTACTTTTCAATAGAACCATATCCGAAGTCATGGCTAATGCAAAGGAAAAGAGCAGGTCGATGGCTAATGAGCGGAAGGAAAATAAAAGAAAACGAGATATCGAGAAGGCAGCCGATGCAGAGCAGATGTCCATAAGGGATCTTGAGCCTACAGAAGAAGAAAGGCAAAGAGCAAGAGATGAGATTTTAGATGATAATAAAAAAAGAAAAATTTTAGGATATGTGAAGAACTTTGGAAAAAGGGATGAGAATGCAGACGATCTGCCGCCATTTTATGACGAAGAACCGGAGGCGGAAGAAGATGTAAAAGAAGATCTTTACGATGAACCTCAAATGCCGCAATCACCTGAAATTTACGATGCGCCTGAACCCGAAGATAGCTTTGAAATCACAAGAATTCCGGCAATGCCGGGTGCCGGCGGCGTAGCTATGAAAAGATATAAATTCCCACCGATATCGTTACTTAATAAACCTTTAAAGAAGTCTAAGGGTATGGGAGCAAGAGAATTAAACGAAAAGGCCATGCTTCTTGAAGATACTCTGAAGAGCTTCAATGTATCTGCAAAGGTTACGAATGTGACGCAGGGACCTGCCGTAATAAAGTACGAGGTAGAGCCTAAGGCGGGGGTTAAGGTGAGCAGCATAGTAAGGCTCGGGGATGATATAGCGCTTAATTTAAGAGCGAAGAGTATAAGAATAGAGGCTCCGATTCCCGGGAAGGCGGCGGTAGGCATAGAGATAGAAAACGATGAGATAAACATGGTAGGGCTGCGGGATATAATCTCATCGCCCGAGTTTAAAAATGCAGAAAGTAAGATAACGTTTTCACTTGGAAGAGATATTTCAGGAAAGGCGATAGTGGCGGATCTTAAATCAATGCCGCATCTTTTAATTGCAGGAGCTACGGGTAGCGGAAAATCCGTGTGCATAAATAGCATAATCACAAGCTTTTTATATAAGGCTAGCCCCGAGGATGTCAAGCTTCTTCTGATAGACCCTAAGGTTATAGAGCTCAGCGCTTATAACTCCGTGCCTCATCTTCTAATGCCGGTACTTACAGATCCCACAAAGGCTACAGGCGCTCTTACGTGGGCGGTAGCGGAAATGGGCGAAAGATACAAAAAGTTTGCGGAAAAGGGAGCCAAGGATTTGGCTTCGTACAACAGTAAGATGGCTGCAGAAGGTCTTGATAAACTTCCGCAGATAGTAATAATAATAGACGAGCTTGCAGACCTCATGATGGCGGCACCCTCGCAGGTAGAAGACAGCATCTGCAGAATCGCCCAGATGGCAAGGGCTGCAGGAATGCACTTGATAGTTGCAACCCAAAGGCCTTCAGTCGATGTAATTACAGGTGTAATCAAGGCAAACATCCCATCGAGGATTGCATTTGCCGTATCATCTCAGTTTGATTCAAGGACGATACTCGATCACGCAGGGGCTGAAAAACTGGTAGGAAAGGGCGATATGTTGTTTCATGCGGTATCTGATAAGACATCTAAGAGAATTCAGGGAGCTTTTATTTCAGAAACGGAGGTAGCCAATGTAATTGCATATGTGGCTGCGCAGGGTAAGCACGATAGCGACTATGCAAAGAATGCAAGGGAAAAGATAGAGACCCATGCGTCACCTGTTGCGCCTTCAGATGATAGCGACGATATACTAAACGATGCTGTGGAATTTTGCAGAGGCTGCGAGACGGTTTCCACATCCAGGCTCCAGCGTGAGTTCAGGATAGGTTATAACAGAGCGGCAAGGCTTATAGACGACCTTGAAGCCATGGGCGTAGTTGGTCCTCGTGATGGCAGTAAGCCAAGGCTTGTTTTGATTTCTGATGAGGATGAAGACGTAGACGAATAATGAAAATTTTTATCGAAACTCTGGGGTGCCCTAAAAATTTTAACGATAGTGAATATGCTTACGGGAGTTTTTTTAGTGCAGGATTTAAAAAGGCGGATTCCATATCAGATGCGGATGTTGTTGTCGTAAACACCTGCGGCTTCATCCACGATGCTAAGGTAGAGTCCATAGATGCAATATTTGATGCGGCACAGAAAAAAAAGTCTTCGGCAATACTCGTTGTCAGCGGATGTTTATCGCAAAGGTATATGGAAGAGCTTAAAAAGGAGATGCCGGAAGTAGATATCTTTGCAGGGGTAAATGATTATTTTGACCTTCCTGAAATTTGCAAAAAACGTCTGAATGACGGCAAATCAAAAGGTGCCGTTCTTACAAAGTCCCCTCAAAAAAATGATTTCCCGGAGCCTGGAAGCAGAGCGTTTGAAAACGTAAACAATAATAGTTATACGATCAAGATAAGCGAGGGGTGTAATAATAAATGCGCATTTTGCATCATACCTTCAATAAGGGGAAGTTTTAGGAGCAGATACATTCAAGATATAGTGAAGGAAGCGGAATTTCTGGTAACCTTGGGCGCAAAGGAAATTATACTCATAGGGCAGGATGTTACCGCATTCGGAACGGATAGACGAAACGAAGATACCTTGGCACTACTTCTAAGGGAAGTATCTAAGATAGAAGGAGAATTCTGGATAAGGCTAATGTACTGCTACGATAATAAGATTACGGACGAGCTCATTGCTGAGATTATGAGAAATAAAAAGGTGTGCAAATACATAGATATGCCCATACAACACATAAGCGATAATGTACTTTCTGCTATGAGACGAGGAAGTGATAGCGATCTTATCATCGAAAGGATACGGGCGCTTAGAAGTAACATCGATGACATTCACATTAGAACCACACTCATAACGGGGTTTCCGGGCGAGAGTGAAGAGGATTTTGATAAACTCTATGAATTCGTGAAAGAGCAGGAATTTGACAGGTTGGGTGTGTTTTCATATTCAGAGGAAGAGGGCACGGCAGCTGCAAAGTGCAAGCAGATACCGGATGAAATCAGAGAGCAAAGAAGAGATTCCATAATGAGGCTTCAGGCTGAAATTTCCAAGAACAAAAACAAGATGATGATAGGAAAGACGATGAAGGTGCTTATAGACGGCGTGATTGAAGGCGAACAATCGGGTTCTGAAAGGATGCTGATAGGACGAACCGAATTTGATGCACCTGAGATAGATAACTGCGTAATATTTAAGCCTGCCATCTGTGGCAAAGATGTGGGAGAGTTTACATATGTGCATATAACGGGAAGCAGCGAATACGACATTTATGGCGAAGAGGTGCAAACGCCTTAAAATTGACAAGTAACCGGAGGGGTGATACACTCTATAAAAAGGAGGGATATATGAATTTACCGAACAGATTGACCTTGTTAAGGATAGTTCTAATACCCGTATTTGTGGTACTTTTTTCGCTTAATTATGTCAAGGCTGCCCTTGCCGTTTTCATAATAGCTTCTGTAACCGATTGGGCAGACGGGTTCATTGCAAGAAAGATGGGACTTGTGACGAATTTTGGTAAAATCATGGATCCGCTTGCGGATAAGGTACTTGTGTTATCGGCATTTATATGCTTGGTGCCGGATGAGAGGGTAGCGCCTTGGATGGCTGTCGTGATCATAGCAAGAGAGCTTGTAATAGGGTCTTTTAGAACAATAGCAGCATCAAAGGGGATTGTAATAGCGGCAGGAATCAGTGGCAAGGTAAAGACCGTGCTTCAGATGGTAGCTGCAGTTCTTTTAATGCTCGGGGACTTTTGGATTGCAAAGAAAATCGCAGCGCCGGTGCTGTGGGTTGCTGTAGCCGCAACGGCATATTCAGGTCTTGAATATATATATAAAAATAGAGAAATACTCAGAAGCGGCAATTAGTTGGAGGCCTTATGAAAACTGCAATATTGAGCATAGGTACGGAAATCTTATTTGGCGAGACCGTAAATACCAATGTGCTCTATTTAACGAGGGCAATCCACGATACGGGAAATGAGGTCATATATCACATAACGGTTGGAGACAACAACGAAAGGATACATAGAGCCCTCGATACCGTTTTTAAAGACTGTGATGCCGTGATCGCAACCGGAGGTCTCGGACCTACAGGAGATGATATTACGAGATCTTCATTTGCCGAGTATTTTGATCTTCCGCTTAGAAGAGATGAAAAGACGGAGAAGGATATATGTGAATTTTTGAATTCCAGGAAGATACAACCTACATCGAATAACATGAAACAAGCTCTGATACCTTCGGGTGCAACGATTTTTTATAACGGTGTGGGTACAGCGCCGGGATTCATGATAGAAAAGGACGGAAAGATACTTATCTCGCTTCCCGGGCCTCCTGCGGAGATGAGAGGAATGTTTGAAAATTCACTTTTCCCTGTGCTTTGCAAGTTTTCGAAGGGCAGGGTAGTTACAAGAACCATAAGAACGCTTGGAATAGCGGAGTCGAATCTTGAATCTAAAATATTGGATCTTGTGGAAGGCCAAAAGGATCCTACAATCGGTACCTACGCAAAGAAGGGAGAGTGCACTATAAGGCTCGCTTCTATGCACGAGAACGAGGAAGACTCTATAAAGGCGCTGAATGACCTTTCAGGCAAGATAAAGGAAAGGCTTTCAGGATATGTGACCATAGAGGGTGATGTTCCTCTGCCTGAATATGTAATAGAGCTGCTTATAAATAAGGGAATTACGGTTTCCTCCGCAGAGTCATGTACAGGAGGGAATTTCGCAGGACTTTTCACCTCCGTCGCAGGAGCTTCAAAGGTTTTCAATAGAGGATTTGTAACATATAGTAACGAGGCGAAGGTAGAAGATCTTGGAGTGGATGCGGAAACGATAAAGCGATATGGCGCAGTTAGCACTCAGGTGTGTAAAGGGATGGCGGAAGCTGTATATGCAAAAACGCAGAGTGACGTATGCGTATCGGTGACAGGCGTTGCAGGTCCTGATTTTTGTAAAAAACCTCCGGGACTAATATATATAGGAGTACATTATAGAGCAAATACTGAAGTTTTTGAGCTCAATACACATTCTGCGAAGCGAAATGTAAATAGAAGGGCTGCGGTGCTTCACATGTATAAGCATATCTATGAAATTGCATGCAAAGGCATCTGCGGTACGGGAAATGACTAATTTTGTCGATGGAGTTTGCGGATTTCAAATTTATGATAATATAGACTAAATCAATAAAGTAGTGAAAGGAAAGTTTTATGGCAGCTAAAAAGAATTCAAAAGAAGAAGTGGTAGCGCTAAAAGATGATAAGGAAAAGGAGAGAGCTTTAAATGACGCTTTGGATCTTATAACAAAGCAGTTTGGTAAGGGCTCTATAATGAGGCTCGGTGAAGGTGCACTTTACGACGAGGTGGATGTAATATCCACAGGAGCGATTTCTTTGGATGTTGCAACCGGCATCGGAGGTATTCCGAGGGGAAGGATAGTAGAAGTGTACGGTCCTGAATCATCCGGAAAGACAACACTCACTCTTCATGTAATAGCGGAGGCTCAAAAAAACGGCGGCAGAGCCGCATTCATAGACGCAGAACACGCTTTGGATCCTGAGTATGCAAGGAAGCTTGGAGTTGATGTTGAAAACTTAATAGTATCGCAGCCGAGCACAGGTGAAGATGCACTCAGCATTTGCGACTATCTTGTGAGAAGCGGAGCTATAGACGTAGTCGTTATAGACTCTGTAGCGGCTTTGGTTCCGAGGACTGAAATCGAAGGAGAAATGGGATCGGCTCACGTTGGATTGCAGGCAAGGCTTATGTCGCAAGCGCTAAGAAAGCTCACGGGAGCTACTCAAAAATCGAATACTGCCTTGATATTTATAAATCAGTTGAGAGAAAAGGTGGGCAATATATATAACCCCGAGACTACTACTGGCGGAAGAGCTCTTAAGTTCTACTCTTCAATGAGGCTTGATGTAAGAAGATCTGAAAGTATTAAAACAGGTGATGGCATAATCGGTAATAAAACCAAGGTAAAGCTTGCCAAAAATAAGATGGCTCCGCCGTTTAAGCAGGTAGAATTCGATATCATATTCGGCGAAGGAATTTCAAAAGAAGGTGATGTGCTGGACGAAGCTGTGACAGCGGGGCTTGTAAATAAATCAGGAGCATGGTACAGCATGAATTCAGAAAAAATCGGACAGGGTAGGGATGCGGCCAAAAAATATCTCAAGGATAATCCGAAGATATACGAAGAACTAAGATCTGAAATCTTAGACATAGTATTTAACAAGGATAGGGAAGACGAAGCTGCGGAGGATAGCGATACTTCTCAAGATATTAAAACAGAACCAAGTCAAATACAGATGGATGAAGACGGCATAGTTCTGTAACAGTTAAATTCGGTCGGATGTATTCTAACGCTGAATATGAAATAAAATTTAAAGAATATTTCTCAAGATATGCAGACAAGGTAGAAATTGTAGAAAATGCCTATAATCTTTCTGTTTCTACTTATGTGGGAAAAGAAGATACGAGAAAAATTATTGATATTAAAGTTTTAAATAAGGAAATTCAAAAAAACAGTAAGGAAAATAGATAAAGTAAGAAGCTCAATGAATGAATCGTAAGGGAGCTTGAAGGTGAGTAAGGAAATAGAAAAGATTCATGGAGAGGTTGTAATATATACTGCTGATGATGGAAATACCAGGATAGATGTTAATTTTATTGATGAAACGGTATGGTTATCACAACAGCAGATGGCAGAGTTATTCAAAACATCAAGGACGAATATTGTAGAACATATAAGGAATATATATGACGAAGGTGAATTAGATAAAAACTCAACCTGTCGGGATTTCCGACAGGTTCGAAAAGAGGGTAATCGTAATGTTTCAAGAGATATTCCTTTTTATAATCTGGATATGATAATTTCTCTTGGCTATAGGGTTAAATCCAAAATTGCTACTGACTTCAGAAAGTGGGCAACAGAGAGGCTGAAAGAGTATATAATCAAAGGATTTACAATGGATGATGAACGCCTGAAAAATTTGGGTGGCGGAGCATACTGGAAAGAGCTTTTAGAGAGAATCCGAGATATCCGTTCGTCAGAAAAAGTTATGTATAGGCAGGTTTTGGACTTGTATGCAACCAGTATAGATTATGACCCTAAAAGTAGAGAATCCATAGCTTTTTTCAAAATGGTACAAAATAAATTGCACTATGCGGTTCACGGACAAACAGCGGCAGAAGTAATTTATAAAAGAGCAAATAGTGAAAAAAAATTTATGGGACTTACTACTTTTACCGGGGATTTTCCGACAAAGAAAGATATAGGAGTTGCAAAAAATTATCTTACGATTGATGAATTAAAAATACTAAACAGACTTGTATCAGGATACTTTGAAATTGCAGAAATGCAAGCCATGAAACATAAACCTATGTATATGAGTGATTATGTAGAAACCCTGGATAATATCCTTAAATCTACAGGCGGAAATGTGTTAAAAGATGCCGGGAAGATCAGTCACAAACAAGCAATGGAAAAGGCTATCGCTGAATATAGAAGGTATCAGACGGAAAATTTTTCTCCTGTTGAAAAGGACTATTTTGCAGAAATTAAAAACATAGAAAAAATCGCTAAAAAAGGTAAGAAAGTAGATGAGTAAGATAGAGGAATTACTGAAATGAAAAGGTTTAGTGGAATAAGATATTTTTATGTCTTTCGTGTCAAGTGCAAATGAAAATGTCTAAAAAAAAACAATTATTATTCTCTGAAAAGGAGCATAATTCGACCGGCAGGCATGGCTCTTCCCTATACTTTCTGTATCCTGCAAGCATCTTGTTGATGCTACGCATCGTGCAACCACGCATAAGGACAGCATGCGTTTGTTCGGCTCAGGATGACATCACTTTTTCATAGGGTAGTATACTACAACTTTCAATTTAGCACATTTTCATCTGTATTTGACAAGATTAGAATTGCGAGATATATTTATATATGAGGGTAAGATGCATTAAATCAAAGCAAGAAAGGGTATAGAGGATAAAAATGAAATTTGGAATACGAAAACCGAGTATTAAGAAAACAATTAAAGCTAGAACGGTGGGTAAATTTAAAAGACAAGTAAAGAAAGCATTTATACCAATGTATGAAAAAAAAGGTATGGGGATGGCTCGAAATCCTAAAAAAACCTTATATAACAAAGTATATAATAAAACTTCTTTTGCTGGAATTGATTCGTTGAGTGAAGCAACAACGAATATACAATCTAAATTGCGACAGAGGACGACATCTAAGCGTAATGAATATATTTGTTCATTTGATGAGTTGGAAGTTATAAGAAGTAGCCAGGTGTACTATGACAATCTCATGAAGATAGAAGAGCAGTATTCCGTATTATTCAACTCGAAGGTTACTGAGGGTTCAGAAGTGGAACAATTTATAAAATTGTGCAAAAAAAATATACGTGAATTTAACAAGTATAAAGAAGTTTGCAAGTCTTGTGGTAATGAGATACCGTCTAATGTTCCAGCTTATAAAAGACTGATTATGATTTATGAAAAACAGGGTAATTATGAAAAAGCAGTAGAAGTATGTGCAAATGCAATCAGCAACGATGTATATAGTGATGGAACGAAAGGTGGAATGCGGGGGAGATTTGAACGTTTATTGAAAAAATGTGGAGATAATGTTACTGAAGAGATGTTAGATTTACTTAAGTAGACATCATGACTATAAAATAATTCATATTTACTTATAAAAAAACAGCTATAGATGTACATTATATATATTACTATAAAGTCAGCATGTAAATGTAAATCGTAATAATATAGTGTGAAGCCTTTTATTGTGTGATATGTAAAGGAGGTCAACAATTCCACAGGCGATATTGTTATGTTAGATTTATATAAAAAACTTAGATTGTATTTTTTAGATAATTTAAAAGAACATCACATAAATATGGTATAATCACTTTTGTAAACTTTAAATTAAAATGGTAGATGTGTAATTATATGTAGTGGAGGAGAATTGTGGAAACTATTGATAAAAAAGAACAACAAATGATGGAAAAGCTAGAAACCAAAAACAAAAAACCTTTTTATAAAAAATGGTATGGTGTAGTTGCTATAATTATAGTGGTGTCAGTTTGTTTAGGATTGATTTTGACCTCTTCTAAGACTTATAAAGAGGATGAAGATATAGTGTTTAATAAGGATGCAGAACTTGCTGGGCTTAGGTATAAAATCCCAAAAGGCTGGGAATCTGAAAAAAAAGGAGTTTTCGGGCAAAAAGAAAATAAATTTAATAAATTGTATGAAAAAAAAGAAAATGGAGAAAGCAAGTCGGAGTTCCAGTTGGCGTTTATTGGGTATGGAAATTGGGTTACATCTGAGCAAATGGCAGATCTTCTCAACGTATCCAAGAAGAGTATTGATAAAGACCAAGAGGAAAACGTATTATCGAAGGCCTTGCTTTCTTTGTCTTTTAGCAAAACTGGGGATGACGATTGGAAAACAAAGGCGATCTTGTTTTACAAGGATAATGCGACGTTTTATGCGACTTTTTCAGCACTTAATAATGATGTGTGCGAAAATGTTTCAAAAAAAATTATGGAAGAAGTTGATATAAGCGCTTTTAAAAGTAATTTGAAGCCTAAAAGCATGACAGCTAAATATTTGGGCGGGAAGAAAGAAGGAACAGAGATAAATGATAAATCTAATATACTTGTAAATGCAAAGTTGAAAGATGGTGAAAAAATTAAACTTATCAACTGGGAAATAAAAAAATCTAAGGTATTGAGTGCGGGTAAAACTACTGTTGTAGAGATTTCATACAATGGAATCAAAACTAATTTGAAAGTTGAATGTTCTACATTATCTAAAGAGCAATTTATTAATAGGTGCAAAGAGTATAGTTATAATAGGTTAGCGCATGAATCTACTGGTGACTTAATGGGTAAAAAGATCAAGATCATTGGAGAAGTATTCCAAGTATTGGGCGATGGAGAATATTTAGTAACTATAAACGATTCTTTTGACAAGGTACATGTAGTTACTGATGGATCGGAGAGTAAAATAATTAAAGAAGATAAGATTGTTGTATATGGAATAGTAAATGGAGATTATGAATATACGACTGTTATGGGAGCAAACGAAACGATACCTGAGGTTAAGGCTAAATATTTAAAATAGTTGTTAGTGCATAAATTTTACGCACATAGTATTATAATGGCGAAGCACTAACTTAAGCCCTTGCACTATTCCTGGGTTCTTGAAGCATATTATTTGTTAGATTTTCATAGTCTACGATTGAATAGAAGTTTATCCAAACAAAGAATATTATATTTGTATATAAAGAGCAAAAAGCTCAGTATGATAAGCAAACCATATCCTACATAATGGAATAGAAAAATTTTCAAAGATATTTTTAATGTAACAAAATGGCTGGAAGAATCCTAAGCAGTCATTCGTGCTTAAAGATGCAGTGTATAAATCACCGGTGGATGGCAAGCCATTTAGCAAATAGAAGTATAAAGACTTTAAAAAGTCTAATATAATTGGTGTGACCCTATTTAATTATTAGAATTAGTAAATAGGAGTTGTTAGTTTAACAACTAAGATACGGTATAGTTCTATAGCTTGATTCATAACATAATCGTAACTTGAAAGGATATTGATTATGGCAACGTTTGATGATTTCATGACACTTGATATTCGGGTTGGGGTTCTTGTGATTGGAACGTATTAAAATCTTTTTATTATTTCTCATGCTTTTAATTTTTCATAAACGGTTCAAATGCATGTTATTTTTATCTGCAATAAGATAATTTAGATACAATAATGGGTATTTGCATAAAAGAGGTTTTCGCTCAAGAGTGCGATGGAGGAGAAATAATGGAAAAGAAGGTTGTGATAGTGGGCGGTGTTGCAGGAGGCGCATCCGCAGCGGCAAGGCTTAGAAGACTGGATGAAAATGCTAAAATTGTCATGTTTGAACGGGGAGAGTATGTCTCTTTTGCCAATTGCGGTCTTCCATACTATATTGGAGAAGTGATTGGGAACAGAGATGCTTTATTGGTTCAAACCAAAGAAGGGATGGAACAGAAATTCAATATGACCATCCACGCTTCGATGGAAGTGGTTAAGATTGATAGAGAAAATAAAAAAGTTTTAGCTAAGAATTTAAAGACCGGAGAAAGCATAGAAGAAGGTTACGATGTGCTCTTACTATCCCCGGGCGCCAATCCTGTGAGGCCACCAATCCCGGGGCTTTCGGAAGCGAAAAATGTTTTTACCTTAAGAAATATTCCGGATACCGATGCGATTAAAGCTTTTGTGGATGAACATCATTCGAATAATGCGGTGGTAATCGGCGGAGGATTTATAGGCCTCGAAATGGCGGAAAACTTAATACATCGAGGAGTCAAGGTGCATTTGGTGGAAATGTCAAATCAAGTTATGGCTCCGCTTGATGCAGAGATGGCGGCTCAAGTGCACCAAGAGTTGTCGGATAACGGTGTGTGTCTTTATCTAGAAAATGGCATTAGCGGATTTGATAAAGAGGGAAGGGAAGTGATCTTGCAAAATGGAGAACGGATTCCTACGGAGATGACCTTGCTTTCCATAGGCGTGCATTCTGAAAACGTCTTAGCTAGGGAAGCGGGGCTGGCTTTGGGCGAACGTGGCGGTATTTTGGTTGATGAACATCTGCGTACGGAAGACCCATATATTTATGCTATCGGAGATGCTATTGAAGTTAAGGACTATATCAACGGGACGCCTGCTATGGTACCTTTGGCTTGGCCTGCAAACAGGCAGGGACGAATGGTAGCGGACAATATAGCAGGCGGCTCTGAAAAATATTCAGGGACAATGGGAACGGCCATAGCGAAAATTTTTGATCTGACGGTTGCAACAACGGGAACCAATGAAAAAACATTGAAGCGTCTAGGAAGGGATTATGAGGTGATGCATATTCATCCCAATTCTCATGCGGGATACTATCCGGGTGCTTTCCCGATGCAGATAAAGGTGATTTTTGATGCAAAGAGCAAAAAGGTTTTAGGTGCCCAGGCCATCGGTATGGAAAGTGTAGATAAGGTCATAGACGGAATCGCCATAGCAATAAAGGCAGATCTTTCGGTGGATAAGCTTCAGGATTTGGAATTGTGTTACGCGCCGCCTTATTCTTCTGCCAAGAATCCTATTAATTTTATAGGTTATGTAGCGGAGAATTTACTTACGGATAAGGTTAAAACCGTCCAATGGCATGAGGTGGATGAACTTATCAAAAAAGGCGAGTGCGTGGTTGATGTCAGCGAAGAGCAGGAATTTATGATGGGCAATATTCCGGGGAGCATCAATGTGCCCTTATCCGTTTTGCGAGAAAATTTGGACAAGCTTTCTGAAAAAGTTTATGTATACTGTAGAGTCGGGCTTCGAGGGTATATCGCAAGCCGAATTTTAAGGCAGAGGGGAAAGGAAGTTTATAATTTGGACGGAGGTTATCGCACCTATGCTTTAGCTCACTTTACAGATAAAAATTCTACAGATCAGACTCCAAAAGCCTATGAAGAGCCTATAAAGGAATCTTCAAAAGATGAGCCTAGACCTGAGCTTCGAAAAATTGTGATCAATGCCTGCGGACTTCAATGTCCGGGACCTATAATGCAAGTTTTTAAAGCTATGCAGGATATGCACGACGGAGAGTATTTGGAGATTTCAGTAACGGATCCCGGGTTTACAAAGGATATTTCTTCATGGTGTGAAAAAACGGGCAATACTTTAGTTAGTTTGGATCGGGAAGAAAACAGTTTTCGTTGCCTTTTGAAAAAGGGAAGAGGAGACGAAGAGGTTTCAAAGCAGGATTTACAGCCGGCATCAAGCAGCAGCCTTCAGGAAAATGCCACCTTGGTTGTTTTCAGCGGAGATTTGGATAAGGCCATGGCTTCCTTTATCATCGCAAGCGGTGCGGCGGCTATGGGAAAACAGGTAACTATGTTCTTTACTTTTTGGGGGCTTAACATAATAAAAAAGGCAAATGTAAAGACGGAAAAGAGCTTTATGGAAAAGATGTTTTCCGTGATGATGCCAAAAGATGCATCTAAATTGCCGCTTTCTAAGATGAATATGGGCGGAGCCGGTACTGTGATGATGAAAAAGGTTATGAAGGATAAAAACGTGGACAGTTTGGAGTATTTGATGCAAAACGCAAGAAATGCAGGGGTAAAGATGATTGCCTGCGCAATGTCTATGGATGTTATGGGAATTCAGGAAGAGGAGTTGATAGATGGCGTTGAAGTCGGCGGTGTCGCAACATATTTAGGGGAAGCAACAGAGGGAAATGTAAATTTGTTCATCTAAAACCATTTAACATAAGCCTATTAGATCAGTGATAGTTATGGATGTAGTGCTTACTACAATGTGGAATATAATGATCATTAAGTGGTAGTTGAATTTAAAAAACAGAGAAGAGGTAAATACATATTTAAAGTTTGCCGGATATCAAGAGCATGAAGTTATGGTAGCTTAAGAGAATGTTTCTGCAAAACTATTTTTCAGGAGTATGCGTAACATGTGTTTGATTATGCCGGGAAGGCATTGTCATTTATAGCTGAAGTCCTTGACGAGTAACATACGATTGTGCTAAACTTTACAGGTATTTATTGTTATGAAAGAAGAGGAAGTACTATGAGTTTAGCACTTAAGATAACGTTGCTGGTGGCGAGCATAATATTGATACTCAGTATATTGCTGCAGTCGAGTAACAGCGCAGGGCTGTCGGGCTCTATAGGTGGTGGAGCAGAGCAACTTTTCGGCAAGAAGAAGAGCAGAGGCTATGAAGGGATACTTTCAAAGATTACCGTTGTTGCGGCTGTGCTTTTTATTGCGTTTTCACTAGCTATCGTTACTATAGAATACGTTAAATAGTTTTGTTTCATGTGAGGTGCCCGGGCATCTCATTTTTATATGTTTTTGCATGAAGAAGGAGGGGAGATGAGAGTATTAATTGGTTATTTGCCAATCGTTGCATCCGTTCTGGCGCTTTTAGTGGCATTTATACTTGCGAATTGGATCAAGAATGTAAACGAGGGCGAAGAGAGGATGAAGGAGATTGCAGGGCACATCAGAGAAGGTGCAATGGCATTCCTCACTCGTGAGTACAAGACGATGGTAATTGTGATTGTGGTATTATGCGCGGCAATAGCTGTATTTATTAATAAAACTACCGCTGTACTCTATGTTGTAGGTGCGCTTTTTTCAGTACTTGCAGGTTTTTTCGGCATGAAGGTGGCAACGCTTGGAAATGTTAGAACTGCAAATGCCGCTAAGGAAAGCGGAATGAACAAGGCGCTCAAGGTGGCGTTTAGAAGTGGCGCCGTGATGGGACTTTGTGTTACAGGACTTGGACTCTTAGGACTTGCTGCGGTATTTATCGTTCTTGGAGTAGGCAGTTCTGAAGTAATTACGGGCTTCGGACTTGGAGCTTCATCGATGGCACTTTTCGGAAGAGTAGGCGGAGGAATTTACACAAAGGCCGCAGACGTTGGAGCAGACCTTGTCGGTAAGGTGGAAGCGGGAATCCCTGAGGATGATCCGAGAAACCCTGCGGTAATAGCAGACAACGTAGGTGATAACGTAGGTGATGTGGCAGGAATGGGATCGGATCTTTTTGAATCATACGTAGGTTCTATAATTTCCGCTATTGCACTGGCGGTTGTTATACCTTCCGTCGCTCCTAAATTTGGTGCTGAATTTACTATAGATCCTGTAAGAGGTGCAATGCTACCGCTTTTGATTTCAGGATTGGGAATAATCGCTTCAATCATAGGAATTCTACTTGTAAAGGGTAAGGATGGAGACAGCCCTGCCAAGGCGTTAAACTTGGGTACATATTTGAGCGGAATACTGGTAATCATCTGTTCATGTGTTTTGAGTAAGTATATGCTGAATACATTCAATCCCGCTATTGCGATAATTGCGGGGCTTATCGTCGGTATTGCGATAGGTAAGATAACGGAAGTCTATACTTCTGCAGACTTTAAACACGTTAAAAACATTGCCGAACAGTCAAAGACAGGTGCGGCTACCACTATAATCTCAGGACTTGGCACTGGAATGTTGTCTACTTTAATGCCGATACTCTTCATAGTAATAGGTATATTTGTAGCAAACGCTTTTGCAGGTCTATACGGAATTGCACTTGCCGCTGTAGGAATGCTCTCTACTGCGGGCATGACCGTAGCTGTAGATGCATATGGTCCTGTATCAGATAATGCAGGAGGCATTGCGGAAATGTCTGAACTTCCGGACAGCGTTAGAAATATTACTGACAAGCTCGATGCTGTCGGAAATACTACCGCCGCTATAGGAAAGGGATTTGCGATAGGATCGGCTGCGCTTACGGCACTTGCGTTATTTGCTACGTATTCACAGGTTGCAAAGCTTGACTCCATAAGCTTGTTATCTCCTATGGTTATAATAGGTCTGTTTATCGGTGCTATGCTTCCGTTCTTGTTCTCAGCTATGACCATGAATTCTGTGGGCAAGGCGGCCAATCAGATGATAGAGGAAGTTAGAAGGCAGTTCAGGGAAGATGCAGGCATAATGGAAGGTACGAGCAAGCCTGACTATGCGATGTGCGTTGACATCTCCACCAAGGCGGCTCTTAAGGAGATGTTATTGCCGGGACTTCTTGCTATAGTAGCGCCGTTACTCGTTGGAATAGTGCTCGGCGTTGAAGCGCTTGGCGGAATGCTTGCAGGATCACTTGCTACAGGTGTGCTCCTTGCTATAATGATGTCTAATGCGGGCGGAGCATGGGATAATGCTAAAAAGTATGTAGAAGAAGGAAATCACGGTGGTAAGGGCAGTGAAGTGCACAAGGCTACAGTTGTCGGTGATACCGTTGGTGATCCGTTCAAGGATACATCAGGTCCTTCCATAAATATTTTGATAAAACTTATGACTATAGTATCGTTGGTATTTGCTCCTCTATTTGTTAAAATCGGAGGATTATTGTAGAGAAGCTTGTTTAATTACTGGCGTTTTTGACGAATATTTTTAAAGCTTATACAAAAAACGAGGCGACTAACTAATCGTCTCGTTTTATTTTATGAAGAATCATCCAAAGGCTTGAAAATTGTGTTACAATGATTAAGTATTGTGAGCCGGTGCACGAGCCGGTTTTGCTTATAAAGTATATCTTATGATTTTCAAGTCGAAAGAAGGCGGTGGTAAAATGGAAATCGAAAATAAGTTCGGTAAGATTAGTACCGTTGAAGAGGCGATGAAGCACATCAATGATGGTTGTACTATCATGATTGCAGGATTTGGCGGAATCGGATCTTCATACACGCTAATCAATGAGATTATCAAGAAGAAAGTCAAGAACATGACACTTATTTCTATTGATGCGGGAGATCCTGAAGTAGGACCTGACTACATCGTTAGGAATGAACTTGTAAAGAAGCTTATCACAAGTCATATAGGTGCAACGCCTACTACTGGTGAGCTTATGAATGCTGGAAAGCTTGAGGTGGAATTTTCACCACAGGGTACACTTGCTGAGAGAATCAGAGCAGGTGGCGCAGGTCTTGGTGGTTTCCTCACAGATGTAGGTCTTGGAACTTCCGTTGCGGAAGGAAAAGAAATCGTTACGGTTGACGGCAAGGATTATCTCCTTGAAAAACCTCTTACTGCTGATATTGCAATCGTGCTTGCAGAAAAAGCGGATGAGTTCGGTAACTTGATTTATAGCAAAACAGCAAGAGGATTGAATCCTCACATGGCTATGGCGGCAGATTTTACAATTGTAGACGCTAAGCATATTGTACCGGTTGGGGATATAGATCCTGAAGATGTTGTTACACCTGGTGTTTATGTGGATATGATCGTACAGGGAGGAGGTGACTGGAAATGGGGTTGGCAGTAAAAGAAAAGATGGCAAAGAGAGCGGCAGAAGAAGTTAAGGATGGTGACATTGTTAACCTAGGTTTCGGGATACCTCAGAAGACTCTCAATTATATAGATCCTAAGCTAAAGGTGTTTTTCCATGCGGAAAACGGAATACTTGGAGCAGGTCCTGTTGCAGAAAAAGGCAAGGAAGATCCTGATTTGGTAGATTCAGGATGTGTGCCTATCACAGCGGTACCGGGAGCGAGTTACTTTGACAGTGCAGATTCCTTTGCGCTCATAAGAAGAGGAAAGCTCGATATAACGGTTCTTGGAGCTTTGGAAGTAGCGGCAAACGGCGACCTTGCAAACTGGGTAGTTCCGGGAGCTATAGTACCGGGAATGGGCGGTGCTATGGACCTTGCAAGGCATGCTAAGGAAGTAATAGTTCTTACTACGCATACTGATAAAAAGGGAAATCCTAAAATCAAAGAAAAATGCGAACTTCCTCTAACTGCTGAAAAATGCGTTTCTCTTATAATTACCGATATTGCGGTAATCAAGGTTACAGACGACGGACTTCTTCTTACTGAAGTGTTCGATGATGTAGAAGTTGATGAAGTAATAGAGAAGACAGGCGCTAAGCTTAAGGTTGCTGATAACATCAGAAGAATCAAATACGACGACTAAATTCGTTAACAATCGGTCATTAACTTGGCCGATTTTCTGTAATACGCAGAAGATATAATGTAATTTTGTGAAATGGAGGTAATTTCATGAAGGAAGCTGTAATAGTTTCAGGTGTTAGAACACCGATTGGAAAATATGGCGGTATGCTAACGCCATTTGAAGACTACGAACTTGGCGGTTTAGTAGTTAAAGAAGCTGTGAAGAGAGCAGGAATTGATCCTTCACTTATAACGGAAGTATATATGGGAAATGCCGAAGGTATACCGGGCAACCTAGGTAGAATAGTAGCTTTAGAAGCGGATCTTCCTGAGACGGTTCCAGGCATACAGCTTGACAGACAGTGTGCATCAGGTCTTGAAACAATCAACATGGCAGCCGCTATGATCCAGAGTGGACATGGTGATGTATATGTTGCAGGTGGTGCGGAGAGTCAGTCAAACAACCCTTACTTCTTATCTAAGGCGAAGAGGGCATATGTATACGATGCTCCTCCGTTCATTCCTCTACGTATGTCTCCTCCAAAGATCGGAGATCCACCTATGGGAGTAACTGCTGAAAACGTACTTGAAGTACATCCTGTATCTCGTGAAAAGATGGATAAGTTTGCGCTTAGAAGTCATGAGAGAATGGCAAAGGCTAAGAAGGAAGGATTCTACGATGATATGATTCTACCTCTTGAATACACAAAGAGAGGAAAGACCATCGTTCTTGATCAGGATGAGTGCCCTAGAGATGACGCAAATCTTGAATCCATGGCAAAACTTCGTCCTATCTTCAAGAAGGACGGAAGCGTTACTGCAGGTAACAGCTGTCCAATGAATGACGGTGCCGCTGCGGTAGTAGTTATGAGCAAGGAAAAAGCTGATGAGCTTAAGATACCTTATATGCTAAAGATAGTTGACTTCGCATCATTCGGATTGGATCCGCACGTAATGGGATTTGGACCTATCGGTGCTGTGAAGAAGCTTCTTGATAAGACAGGTGTAAGCCTCGATGAGGTTGCACATATCGAGCTTAACGAAGCGTTTGCTTCTCAGGCTATTGGCTGTATAGAAGAACTTGGACTTGATGAAGAAAGAGTAAATCCTTATGGTGGTGCTATTTCTCACGGTCATCCGCTTGGAGCTACAGGTGCAATTCTTACTATCAAGGCAGCTTATGCAATGAAGAAGGCAGACAGAAAGTATGCTATCGTTACTATGTGTGTAGGCGGTGGTGAAGGTGCCGCTGCGCTATTCGAAAGACCATAGTCAGGTGTATTGCCGAGCATTGAGGATTAACCTCGATGCTTGGCACATTAATGTTTTAGCATAGAATTTAAAGGAGATAAAAAATGTCTAAACATAATAATGTAATGAGCTTGGATTTCCACAGAGAATATCCTAACGTAGTTAGCGGTAAGGGAATTTACATGTATAAGAAAGACGGTACCGAAATCGTTGACGGTGCGTCAGGTCCTGTACTTGTAAGTCTTGGACATGGTATAGAAGAAATAGCGGATGCTATGAGAGAACAGGCTGTAAAGCTTGCATTTGCACATAGAGACGACTGTGTTACTCCTGAGCTTGAAGAGTCTTGCAGACTTTTATCTGAAGCCAGCGGCGGAGACATGGATAAGATCTTCCAAGTTTGCGGCGGTAGTGAAGCTACGGAAATGGCTATGAAGATGGCACGTAAATACCATATACAAAAAGGAACGCCCGGCAAGTATAAGATTATTGCAAGATGGCAGAGTTACCATGGTATCAGTAACGGTGCACTCAGCCTAAGCGGATTTGCTAAGAGAAAAGCGGGATACGAACCGTATATGATAGAGATGGGACATATCCAGCCTGCATATCCATATAGACCATGGGTAGATTGCGACCCTAAGGACTATGCTAAGGTTGCGGCTCAAGCACTCGAAACCGAGATTTTGGCTCAGGGTCCTGAAACGGTAGCCGCATTTATTGCAGAGCCTGTAGTTGGTATGGCACTTTGTGCTTGTCCTGCTCCTGAAGGATACTTTGAAGAAATCAGAAGAATCTGTGATAAATATGACGTACTTCTAATTCTTGACGAAGTAATGTGCGGTTGCGGAAGAACGGGTGAACATTTCTATGCTTACAAGCATTTCAATGTAAAACCTGATATCGTTACGATGGGTAAGGCCATCAGTGGCGGATACTTCCCACTTGCAGCTGTTGCAATTTCAGAGAAGGTGTATAAGGGTATGGAAATGAACGGAGGTAACTTCCCTCCTGGATATTCTTGGTCAGGAAACCCTCTAGGTGCCGCTGTAAATATCGCAGTTATGAAGTACCTAAAGGAGCACGACCTTCTTAATAATTGCGCTAAGATGGGTGAATACCTCAAGTCTGAGATGGAGAAGAAGATCCTTCCTCATCCAACTGTAGGTGAAATCCGAGGTAAGGGACTCATGGTAGGTGCTGAGCTTGTTAAGAACAAGGAAACTAAGGAATGTTTCCCACTTTCCGACGGTTATGCGGGACAGGTTCAGGATGAAGCTTTGGTAAACAACAACATCATCATAGAAGCATCACAGGGATGTAACAAAGGACAGTCCGGTGACGGAATCGTTATTTCTCCTGCGTTCATAGTAACTAAGGAAGATATCGACATGATAGTTGACAAGGTGGATAAGGCGCTTACAGCAGTAGAGAAGAGAAACGGATTTTAATCGTAAGCGATTAGCTGGGTAAAAACCATTTATAGCCGGTTCAGTGATTAATTTTGCTGAACCGGCTTTCTTTTATCGGTAGTGCTTATGTTATAATGCTAGGTAAAGGGGGCAAAATGGTTGTTTTAAAGTTTTTATTTGTGGTTTTACTTTGTTTTCCTATCGCAGTCATAGGTTTTTATAGTATTCGTGATGCCGCTAAAACAAAAAATAATTTTAAAAACGATCGGGAATAATATATGAATAGCGATGGATTCGGTAAGTTTATCACCTTTGAAGGGCTAGATGGAGCAGGCAAGGGTACTCAGATAGATAAGGTGATGGAGTATTTAAGTGATATAGGTAGAGCTGCAATCTTGGTAAGGGAACCCGGCGGAACGGAACTTTCTGAACAGATAAGGGAAATGCTTCTCCAAAATGAGTTTGCGATTTCGCCCATGTCTGAACTTTTATTGTTTTTATCTGCAAGGGCAGAGCTCATAAGCAAGGTAATAAGACCTGCACTGGAATCCGGCAAGGATGTAGTCTGTGACAGATATATGGACTCCACCATCGCTTATCAGGGGTATGGTAGAGGACTGCTGAGTGAAGCGATATCGCTAAATGATATAGCGACGGGATCTCTTGTGCCGGATATTACTTTTTTTTTGGATATAAGTCATGATGAATGCTATAAACGAAGGGTTTCTCGTGACAAGGAACAGGGATCGAAATGCGATCGGCTTGAGAGTGAAAACGACGAGTTTCATTCTAAGGTTTACGAAGGATATAAAATTTTAGCAAAAGAAAATTCCGATAGGATATTTACAATAGATGGCTGTAGAGACGAGCAGAAAATTACGGAAGATATACTATCGATACTTAAGAGCAGAATGGACAGGTAATAAATTGAAGCAAATTTTTCATGCATATATTTTAAATACCGAATTTAATGCTGCAGATGCGGATATGTGGCAATTCATATCCGATGTGCTCGGCAAAGAGATAAATCCGGATGATCTTTCGTTAGAACCCGACCTTATTATCCTTGAGAAGAGGAAGGAAAGAAAAAATATAATAGATGCGGATGTTGAAGCCGCCATGAGATCCCTTGAGTTAAAGTCGTTTGGGGATAGGAAGTTACTCATTATATCTCATAGCGACCTCATGACGGTAAGGGCTCAAAACAGGATACTTAAAAAGCTTGAAGAGCCTTCGGGCGATGCTGTTATTGCTCTGGTTACAAGGACGCCTGACCTGATGCTGGATACCATACGGTCAAGGTGCATAGAGAAAAGATTTGATTTTAAGCAAAATTTCAGCGAAGAGGTGGAAGAAATTGGTAAAACCATTGCAAGGCACATCGAAAACAAGGAAAAAGGATTCATAGCCTTTCCTGATATAGAAAAGGCGATAGATACGGATATACAGGGTGTGCTCAGTTTCATGCAGCAGCATTTTTCAAAGGGAATTTCATATGAGAATGCGGATATAGTGCTCGGCATCGAAGCTGTGAGGGCAGGGCTTTTCAGAGGGTTAAACCCGAAATATGCAGTGAAGGGCATGTATTTGGATATGGTGATGAAATAGTTATATTTTATAGGAGGTAGAGTTTTAGTATGAGGCTGGTTGGAGTTAAGGTAGATAAGGATAAAAAGGGTTATTTTAATTCGGATGGTTTTGAGCTTAGCATAGGAGACCTTGTGGTAGTAGAGGCGAATGACGGGCTTGATTGCGGCGAAGTTGTGGTATCGTCATCCGATCTTGATTTTTCAAAAGAAGATGAAGCCAGATTCAAAAAGGTGCTGCGTGTTGCAAACAGCTCGGATAGAGATATTTATAACTATTCAAAAAATCATAGAGATGAAGTGCTTGCCAGATGCAAAGAAATAATAGCTGAGCATAAGCTCAACATGAAGTTGCTTGATTTAAAATATACGTATAAGGATAAAAAACTTGTTTTTTACTACACCGCGCCTGAACGAGTGGATTTTAGACAGCTTGTAAAGGAGCTTGCCCACGAATTCAAGCTTCGCATAGAACTTAGGCAGGTTAGGGACAGAGAAGAGGGAAAACACATAGGCGGCATTGGAAATTGTGGCAAGGAGCTCTGCTGTTGCAAGTGGAAGGATAATTTTGAGACGGTAAGCATCAAGATGGTGGCAAAGCAGAATATCTCTTTAAATCAAACGAAAATCTCAGGACTGTGCGGTAAGCTCATGTGCTGCTTAAAATACGAAGATGATATGTATACAGAACTCAGAAAAGGTCTTCCAAACAATGGAGATATTGTCGTTGTGCACGGCAAGGAAGCGTTGGTAAGGAGTGTAAATATCTTGCAGGGAACGATAAAGGCTGCGTTAATTGTTTCGAAGAATGAGCAAGGTATAGAAACCGAACCTGAGCTTAAGGTGTACGATAGAGAGGATATAAGTTCTATACAGAAATCCAATTAATAATCATGTCTTACTATTTGGTCGAATTCGACCGAATTAAGTTTGAAAGAATCTTTGCGATATAGTACAATACTTAGGATAGTTCTTACGGCGGAAGGAAGCCGAATATATAAAGGTTTTGGTTTAAATTTAGGAGTAGATAAACTATGGACGATATTATTAGATATTTTGACGGCTTTCAGCCCGACATAAATTCCATGATACTTGGAGCTCTTACGCTACTGATATTCATACTAATAGTATATTTGATCATATTTTCAAGAAACATTGCAAAGGCTGCAAAGCGTGCAAATAGAACTATGGAAAACATAGAGAAGATATCTACTATCACCCTTAAAAAGTCGATGCAGCTCGACAGTGCAAGCAATGACTTCATAGAAGCTATGAGCAAGGTAGCTTCAGCACTTAAGGGTCAGCAAAGCCTTATTTCTGCGATAAGCGTTCTTGTAAATTCATTCAGTTCTATAAAAAATCTATATCCTGACAAAAATTCTATAAAAAATGCGAGTGAGCTCACTGCTGCAAGTAAAGATAATACCTGCGATAAGCAGTAGCACGGAATTGAAGCCGGAATTATTTTAGGAGTGTATATGTCAAGATATATTGTAAGACCAAACGGCCCGTTAAAGGGCAATGTGAGGGTGATAGGCGCAAAAAATGCGGTGCTTCCCATTATAGCCGCTACCATTCTGACGAAGGAACCTTGTGTGCTGGATGATGTGCCGGATCTTGCAGACGTAAAGATCATGAACGAAATTATAAATAGCCTGGGCGGCAGGGCAGAATTTTCAGGAGATGAAAAAAAAGCTGAAATTTGTTGTGAAAATATAGAGAATCTAAGTGTCCCTAAAAATTTGGCAGAGCAGATGAGGGCTTCAATCCTTGTCATAGGTGCGTTACTTGGAAGGTTCGGTAAGGGCATAGTACCACTTCCCGGGGGTTGCGCTATAGGCAAAAGACCTATAGGCTTACACGCGAAGGGATTGGAAGCGCTGGGCGCAGATGTCAGGATAGATGAAATACGAGGCTGTATGGTAGCTCAGGCCGATAGACTCGTCGGAAGCGATATCTACCTCGATTTCCCAAGCGTTGGAGCTACAGAGACAATAATTATGGCGGCCACTCTTGCTGAGGGCACTACCGTCATATACAACGCTGCGCAAGAACCTGAAATAGTGGATCTTGCGAATTTTTTATCAAAAATGGGCGCAAAAATAAAGGGCGCAGGTACCGATACCATTAAAATAATAGGCCGGAAGGAACTTAAAGGAGCAAGGCATAGGGTTATCCCCGATAGGATTGAAGCAGGCACATACATGATTGCTGCTGCCATAACAAGAGGCGAGGTGTTGGTAGAAAACATGGTGGTAGATCATTTAAGACCTCTCATAGCAAAGCTGATTGAAACAGGCGTAGATGTTAAGATTACCGAAGAAGGAATATATGTAAACGCAGTAGATAAAAAACTTAAACCTACTGATATAAAGACATTGCCATACCCCGGCTTTCCAACGGATCTTCAATCGCCGTTTATGGCATATCTTGCTACGGTAGAAGGAGTCAGCACCGTTATAGAGACGGTGTTTGAGAATAGATTCATGCATGCGGATGAATTCAGTAAACTTGGGGCAAGCATAATTACAAACGGTAAGGAAGCAAAAATTGACGGCACATATAGGCTTAAGGGGAGCAGCATTCGTGCTACCGACCTTAGAGCCGGCGCGGCAATGATATTACTCGGATTGGTTGCAACCGGTGAAACATCCGTGTATGACATATATCATATAGATAGAGGTTATGACAGTTTTATGAATAAATTAAGAGCGCTTGGGGCAGATATAGAGAGGATAGAGGAGTAGCAATAGCTGATAAGGTTTAAGGAGTTGTTAATGGAAGGCAAGGCATGTATAGAGCATAATGATGCTCAAACTATAAAGAATGAATTTGAAGGGTATAGAATACTCGATTTAGTGAGGATGACGGAAGGGCTTCTCGATTTTTCAAAGATATGTCAGCGAGAAGTGATAATGGCAAATAAGCTTACAAGGTCACTCATGTCGGGGCAGATGATACTTTCTATAATGGGACAGTTTAAGAGAGGGAAGTCATCTCTTATCAATACGATGCTTGGAAAGGAATTGCTTCCTGTGGGCATAATACCGATTACATCAGTAGTTACAAGGATCACAAAGGCAAAGAAGGAAGACATCGCATATGTGCACTATGAAGATACTACCAGTAAAACGGTGCCGATCGCAGAGCTCAGCGGCTTTATCAGCGAACAGGAAAACCCTGATAACCTGCTTGGGGTTGAATCTGTAGAGATAAAGACATCCGGAAAGCTTTTAGATAAAGGAATAGTAGTGGTGGATACGCCGGGTGTCGGATCGATTCATAAGCATAATTCCAAGAGTGCATATGACTTTATAAAGGAGAGCGACGGCGTGATTTTTGCGCTTTCTGTTGATAGCCCCATAAATGAAATAGAGATAACCTTTTTAAAAAGCGTCAGAGAATTTGCGGGAAGATTTTATTTTGTCGTAAATAAGATCGACGTTATAACGAAGCAAGACCTTGAAAGCTATATTAATTATTGTAGGAAGTTACTTGCCGGCATACTCGAGACTACAGAGGACAGAATAAACATTTTCCCTGTGAGCGCGAAGACGGCGGAAGGCGTTGAAGCTTTAGAAGACTTTATTTTAGAAGACTGCACCAAAAAGCGAGATGAAATTATAGAAATTTCCACGAAAAAGAGGCTTAACGACATAATAGAACACGGTCTTACCTCAAGCAAGCTGTATTGGAAGACGACAGGCATGGCAAACGATCCTTTCAATCAACGCTATGAGATTTTAGAGAACATTCTTAAGTTTGAAAGATCAGACAGTGAAAAATTCATAAAGGAAGAGCATACCAAGGCCGAGCTTGCGGGAAAGGTGAATAAAATACGAAAGGCCATGGTAGATGGCATAGAACAATGCTTTACCATTAAATACAACTACGAAACGGGTAATGAAAACGTGGTGGACGGTGATCAAAAGGCGACAGAGCTAGAGATAGATGCATATAAAAAGTCTGTAAACGCTATATTTAAAGATCTTGAGCAGACTCTCAAAATCTTGATAGCTTATAGGCAGGATGATGCCGTAGTTGTGGCCAAGAGGCTTAGAAATATACATATAATCAGGGACAAGCTGCGCCTCATTCAAGAGATTATTACAAGGTAGCCTGCGTTTTTAGTAGTGTTAGAGCGATTTTTGTTATATTAAATCCTGCAGTAGAATCGCTTCACTGCGGTTAGTAGCTGCCGGAGCGATTTTTATCATGCTTGAAAGGTTTAAGGGAAATAAAAGTGAAGTGGTCCGGTAATCAGTTAAAGGCAATAGAAGGCAGGGGTAGCGATATCATCGTCTCTGCAGCTGCGGGTTCAGGAAAGACGGCAGTGCTCATACAAAGACTCAAAAGCCTTGTAACGGATGACGGAGTTTCTTTGGATGAGGTGCTCGTTGCAACCTTTACAAACGCAGCGGCGGCAGAGCTTAAAGAAAGGCTCGCAAAGGCGCTCACTCAGGAGATAGAGGCTACTCAGGATGATGAGCAAAGGGAGTTTTTGCTCGTTCAAAGAAAAAATATCGAGACAGCCTCAATAGGAACATTTCATTCGTTTGCGATAGATCTTCTGCGTGAATTTCACTATAGAGCAGGAATTTCGAAAAATTTCGGGATACTTTCACAGCAAAGCGATGTGCTCATCACAAGAGAGGCATTGGATACGGTGTTCACCGAGTTTTTTGAGGCAAAGGATGAGTGTTTTCTTGCCTTCCTTGATGCGTATTCGAATGACAAATCCGATGATGCCATTAAGGAAAATATAATAGATGTTTATACTAAGCTTCGAGCTTTGCCATATTATGATGAGATACTCGATAGGGAGGTGGCGGTATTTAAAAGGGCCGTTCTTGACTTTAACAATCTTTCATCGCTCCATGAATACAGAGAGCTTATTAAAAAGATGTTTTCAGATGAAAAAAAGTATTTTGATTTACTTTTAGGTATGTTGGATGATGCGGGTTGTGTAAGCTTAAAGGAAAAGGTTCAGAAGTTATCTCCACATGTTTATGAACCGAATATCGATTTTATGACTGCAGACATCGATGATATAAGGCTATATGCGAAGAAACTTTTAGATGAGTTTCCTACAATGAGAGCAAGTAAGGATGAAAAGGAGTCGTATGAAGAAGTAAAGGATGAATGTAGTAAGTTTTCGAATAAATTTAAGGGCATTATCAAAGATGATTTGCTCGGAAGCATCTTAACCGTACCTTTAGAGCGTGAGCCTGAGTTTATGAGGGAAGCTGAGGCGCACCTCATTATGTTTTCGAGAATTATCAAAAATATGGACAGAATCAGCTTTAAATTAAAACAAGAGCGCAATGCCTACAGCTTTTCAGATCTTGAGCATCTTGCACTCAGGGTTCTTTGCATGGATGACGTTGCACTAATATATAAAGACAGGATAAAACACATCTTTGTGGATGAATATCAGGACAGCAATGAAATGCAGGAAGAGATATTGCATAAATTTGCAGAGAACAATCTTTTCCTTGTAGGTGACGTAAAGCAAAGCATTTATAGGTTTCGGTTTGCTGAACCTTCATTATTTGAGGGAAGGTACGATGCATATTTAGGCACATCGTCTTCAGGAAGCGTGGTTGACCTTAAGGAAAATTACAGGAGTAAGCAAGCTGTGATCGATGCGGTTAACGCATTGTTTAAGGCCGTCATTCCAAAGTATGATGAAAGGCATAGGCTCGTAGCAGGCAGGAAAAATCAAGATTTTATAGGTGAAGTTAAGGTTTGCAAGGCTGAATTTGATAAAGAAATTTTAAATGACGAGAAGCTTAAGTTCAATGAAAAGTACAGGTATTATTTAAAGCTGATAGATACCTTGGGAAAGGATTTCTATGAAGGTCTTCTCATAGGTAGTGAAATCAAAGCTGCAGTAGGCAGGGAATATTTTGACGCTAAGGAAGGGGTGCAAAAGAAACTGCAGTTTTCAGATATTGCCGTGCTTTTTAGGAGTATAAAGGGGAGGGGAAAAAAGATAAGGCTCGCCCTTGAATTGCTTGGTATCCCTGTAAATATGCAGGCGAGCGGCGATATCCTCGATTTTAAGGAAGTGAATTTACTGCATTGTATATTGAAGCTCGTAGATAATTTTTACGATGATTTATCGCTCGTAACGGTTCTGTTATCATCGGTTTACGGGATTACTCCTCAAGATATTGCAGAGATTAGGATATGGGGGGATGAAAACGGTTACAAGGGGCAGCCGTTTTATGCCTGTTTCTTGGCATTTTCTAAAAAATTTAGTGAAGACAGTGATGCAGATAAAGATGTTGATACCGGTGAAAATGATGATACATGTGAGAATGCCACTGTATTAAAGGTTACGAATAGGGAGCTTTTCGCAAGGATCAACGATTTCATAGACGACATTTTAAGGTTTCGAAGTTACGGGTATGCGCTTTCTCTTCACATGTTTATTAAGAGGGTATGTGCGGAAAGCGGAATATATGAGTTTGCTAAAGCATTAAAACAGAGTAAAAGCCCCTGTGGTAATCTGGACAGATATATGGATTTTGCGTGTGAATTTGAAAGAGAGAGAGGTATAGCTACGCTTTCTGATTTGCTTATGCATATAGATAATTTGTATACAACCGGGCTTACGATAGAGCAGGGAGAGCAGGAAGGCGAAACCCCGGACGCTGTGAATATCATGACGATTCATAGGAGCAAAGGGCTTGAGTTTCCTATGGTGGTCGTAGCGGGATGTGGTAGCAGTTTTGCAAGGACCAAGGCAGCTTCGTATATAAATTTCGATAAAAATTACGGAATGTTTATGAGGTATGTGAAAGATGATGTTATGTACATTTCACATAGGGAGGTTCTTCATAAATATGGAGAAAGGGATGCGGAATACGACGAAGCCATGAGGATATTCTATGTAGCCTGTACCAGAGCCAAAGATTTTCTAATGTTTTCAGGTGTAACGAATGGAAAGAAGGGAAGTGCTCTTACCTATAACAGTTTTTATGATGTTATATATGATACACTTGTTTGTAATGAAAAGATTCGAAAGGAAGAATGGCTTAAGCACGAAGAATTTAAAAATAATGAGCTTATAGATAATGCAGTCAATTTAAAAGATGTTAAGAAAAGGGGGCAGAAAATTCAAAATGGGAAGCTTTATTTGGCTGAGGTTCCTGAGGTAAAAGATGAATTTAGCGCTCTTGGAATATTGAGCTGTGCCAAGGAGTTTGTAAGCGTTACAGAGTTTTTGAAAATGGCAGATGTAGAGGATGCGTTTTCGCATGGTGATGGGAACGGTGACATTGAGAACAGCAGGGAGGTTAATGAAATAGATCCTGCAAATATAGGAACGGCGGTGCATAAGCTCTTTGAAAGGCTTTCGTTTGAAAAGATGGTATGCGCAGGAGAAGATGAGATGATCACTCTGATTTTGGATGAATTAGCTTGCATCAAGCGCGAATGTTCTTTGACGGATGATGAGAAAAGTTATATAGAAAACAAAAAGATTCATGAAGTGGTAGCCTTTTTCAAGAATGAATTCATGCAAAATGTAATTAGGAAGGCGAAATTGATAGAAAAGGAAAAAGCCTTCATGATGAGAGATGATAATTTACAGGGGCGTATAATCGAAGGTGTTATAGATTGTTTTATAGAAGGTGAAGATGAAATTATCGTTATAGATTATAAGACCAACATTATTTATGGGAATTATGGTAACGATTCTGCAGAGCGCATAAAAAAGCTTATTGAATACTACAGCCCGCAGTTAAGGTTCTATAAGAGGGCTTGTGAGCTCGGCTACGATATGCCTGTGTCTGCTTATATCTATTTTACAAATGCTAAAATATTTTGCGAGGTATAATGATAAATATAAGAGGTTTGTGGGTGTATGAATACGATATATGTTTCGAAAGATGGAAAGAAGAAATACGAGAGCAGTAAGGAGTTTGCCCTGCATTGTATCGATATTTACCGCAGGGAAAATGATATTGAAGCTGAGTACGAATTTTTTTATGAAGATAGCGGTGCACCGGCGCTTAAAGTCAAAACTAATGAGAAACTTCGAGTCGGGATGGAAAAGTCTCATGACTTATTTATATCGATAAGTCATAGCAAGGACTATCTTGTGGCAGCTTTAGGAGATGAAAAGATAGGCGTAGATATTGAAGTTATAAGGGATCTTAAATATATCGGTATTGCGGAAAAGTTTTTCAGCGAGGAAGAAGCTATAGATGTTTCGAAAAATGGTATAAAGCGATTTTTTGAATATTGGGTGCGTTACGAAGCTTCACACAAAAGACAGGGCATAGGAATTTTTTCAGGACATAAGGTGGGTATAGAAGATGCTAAATTGTTAAAAGTAGGCGAAGGTTTTTGTTTAGCTGTTGTCTGCAACGGTGACTGTAAAATTAATTTTATTTAGACGTTGCTTCGCTTTTGTTTATCTTGAGGTATAAGGGGAAGTGTGCTTTCGCAACGCACACTGCGTAAGTTCGAAATTCATGAATGTTTGCTTGACAAAACCTTGAAAGGATAGTATCATGTAACTTACATAAAAGTTTGTGGGTGCAAAATTAATATAAGCCCGTAGACAAGTTGTAAGTTTTATCAGGTGAGAATGGGGAGGAATTAATGAAAAGATACAATTCTATGAGACGCGAAAATTCAGCCGGTGCTCAGCGTAAGGCATTGGCTTGGATGATCAGCATCATGCTGGTAGTAACGGGTATTTTGCCAAGTTTTGCGAGCAATAATAAAGCCACGGGTGCGGGTGATACTAAATCGACGCCTTCCGCTTCGAAAACCGTAAGAGCACCTAAGATGTGCACTGTCAGATTTTCGGCGCTGGGAGCTGATAATGTTCCGGCAGCGGTTAAGGTACCTAAAGGAGAAAAATTAGGTAGTAATTATCCGAAAGAAATTCCAACAAAAAACGGATATAAATTTATAGGTTGGACAGATGGCGTTTTTTCGATGAACGAACCTAATGTAGATGAAAACTATGTAATAAATGAAAACAAAACCTTTTATGCGGTGTGGAGAACGATTATAAGGGTGACATTTGACGCCGGCGGCGGTACCGGAAACATGGAAACTGCGGAAATCGCCAAGGGCAGTGATTATGAACTTCCTGAATGCGGATTTACGCCACCTTCCGGTAAGGAATTTCATAAGTGGTCTGTGTCCTTCGGCGGCAAGACACCTGTGGAAAAGGCCGCAAGGGAAAAAATAGTGGTCAATGCAGATACGGTCGTGAAGGCGCTTTGGAAGGATACGGAATCGGGCTTTAATCTAAATGCCTCGGGTAATGTCAAAGCAAAATTGGAAAATAATAAGGATTTAAATATTGCAGCGAAGGATCCTACAAAGGATGTGAAGATCGATCGCGAAAAATGGAATGATATGGTAAAGGCATTAGGCGGCAAGATCGATAATTCCGGTGATCCCAGCTGGGGACAATCATCGGTTACTGGAAATATAAAGGTTGATAGCGAAGTATATTTACCGCAAAACAGCAGGCATATGTTCCATGCGTTTAAAGGAAATTTATTGGGAGCCGATAAATTTAATACTTCGGAAGTTACCGATATGAGCGGAATTTTCAATTATGCAAAATCAGTAGATGCGGATGTATCGAAGTGGAATGTGTCAAATGTTACCAAAATGACAGGGATGTTTGACGGCGCAACATCAGCAAAGCCGGATGTATCAAAGTGGAATACATCAAAAGTTACGGATATGGTCAGCATGTTTTTCGGAGCAAAGTCAGCTAACCCTGATGTATCTAAATGGGATGTATCGAATGTAACCAATGTGATCAATATGTTTTATGGCGCAACATCGGCAAAGCCCGATGTGTCTAAGTGGGGAACGTCAAAAATAACCAAAATGAACTGGATGTTTTACGGTGCGACATCGGCAAACCCCGATGTATCTAAATGGGATACATCCAAGGTAACCGACATGGCAAAAATGTTTTATGGTGCGACATCGGCAAAACCCGATACGTCTAAGTGGGATGTATCGAATGTAACTGATATGTCGGGAATGTTTTACGGCGCGACATCGGCAAATCCGGATGTATCGAAATGGAATACATCCAAAGTGACCAACATGTGGGGTGTGTTTTATGGAGCGAAATCGGCAACCCCTGACGTATCCAAGTGGGATACATCAAAGGTAACTAATATGAACAGCCTGTTTGAAGGTGCAAGTGCAGCGAACCCCGATGCATCTAAATGGAATACGTCTAATGTAACCGACATGAGTTTTGTATTTAAAAATTCCGGTATTAAAAGAATTGATTTTACCAAGTGGAATATAGATAAAGTTGAAGAAAGCGACAAAATGTTTGACGGATGTGCAAATCTGGAATTCGTTAAAACTCCTTTGGGATTAAAAACGGATATAAGCGGAGCAAAAGATGACTTTAGGATAGTAAAATTTAAAAAGGGCAGTGCGGCATCTGTAGAAAAGGATAGTCAGAATCTTAACGATAAATATGAAATAAACAAGGACGGAGACAAGGATGCCATCTATCATATTTACAAAAAAAACAAATATGTAGGCGTTACGTTTGATAAAAACGGTGGCGATAAAGAGGCTTGGATGAATCATGAAATAACTGAAAAGGGCAAGTCGATTAAAGATAGCAACGGCAACATGCCTGCAGAAAATCCTGCGAAGAAAGATAATAAATTTTTAGGATGGTCAAAGGATAAGACGGCTAGTGCATCTGATTTTAATGAAGATACTGCCGTGAATGAAGATACTACCGTATATGCTCTATGGAAGAAACCTCAGATATCAGACTTCGACCTAAATGCTTCGGGTAATGTGAAGGCGAAATTAGACAATAACAGAAACATTAATATTTCAGCAATAGACACTTCAAAGGATATGCAGATAGACCGCAGTAAATGGCAGGAGATGGTGAAGACGTTAGGCGGCGAAGCTGCTGATAATGATATTGATTGGAAAAAGGCGAATGTAAAGGATCTTATCTTCCAAACGGATGGCATAAAATTGCCTGAAGACGGCAGCAAATTTTTCTCTCATTTTCAGGAATATATCAAAGGCTGTGAAAAATTAAATACGGAAGATGTAGTGAATATGTCCTTTATGTTCAGCAATGCAAAGAGCGCAACGCCTGATGTATTACATTGGAATACATCAAAGGTTACAAACATGAAGGAAATGTTCAGCGGCGCAAAGAGTTCGATACCCGATGTGGATGATTGGGATGTATCAAAAGTAACTGATATGCAGTATATGTTTAAACATACAAGCATTAGCAGAGTGAACATTAATAAATGGAAATTGAATTCGGAGATCTTTAATAATCCCGGTAAAAGCACAGGTATGTTTAGTGACTGCGATAGGCTTGAGTATTTAAAAACATCTGCAGGGCTCAGAACTACCATTGGCGGTACAAATAAAAATTTTAAAATAGTGAAACTTAAAAAGGGAAGTCCTGTTGAAATAGAAAAGGAAAGCCATAACTTTAAGGATGAATATGAAATAAATAAAGATAGTGATAACAAGGCAATGTATCATATTTATGAGAAAAGCAAGTATGTGGGTGTTATTTTTGATAAAAACCACGCTGATACTGAAGCTTGGGTGAACCATGCTATTACGTTTAAGGGATGGTCACTCGGATCCGGAATAGGCAAGTTGCCTGCGGAAAATCCCGCACTTGCAAACGGGGTATTCATGGGTTGGGCAAAGACCGTTGATGCTTCTATGCCTGACTTTGAACTTTTTACAAAAGTAAAAAACGATATGAAGGTATATGCTACGTGGAGAAAAACGGAATTTGATTTGAATGCCTCAGGTAATGTCAAAGCAAGATTAGATGGTGATAAAAATCTAAACATAACGGCGAGCGATACCTCTGCTGACATGAAGATCGATCGCACAAAATGGAAAGAGGCATTAAAGATATTGGGCGGTAAAATTGATGGCTTTGATGGCAACAGATTGTCTTGGAGAAAGGCGGACATAAAGGATATTAACTTCCAAACACAAGGCATATACTTGCCGCAAGATTGCAGTTCATTTTTCCGTGAAGTTCAAACAAGTGTTAACGGCTGCGAAAACTTGAATACATCAAATGTAACCGATATGAACAATATGTTTTACGGAGCGAAAAAAGCGAATCCTAATACGTCAAATTGGGATACATCAAAAGTTAGCAATATGAAGGCGTTGTTTCAATTCGCAGGCAAAGCTAATCCGAATGTGACGAACTGGGATACATCAAATGTAACAAATACAAGAGATATGTTTAGGGGTGCAACATCGGCAAAACCTGACATGTCGAAATGGGTTACATCAAAAGTAACCGATATGGGAGGTCTGTTTGGTGACGCAACTTCGGCAAATCCTGATGTGTCGAAATGGAATGTATCAAAAGTAACCAATATGGGAGGTATGTTTGAAGGCGCAATATCAGCAAACCCTGACGTATCAAAATGGAATGTATCGAATGTAGTTTTTATGATTGAGATGTTTAAAGGAGCATCATCGGCAAGTCCGGATGTGTCAAAATGGAATGTGTCGAAAGTCACTCATATGCGTCAGATGTTTGAAGGCGCAACTTCTGCAAATCCTGATGTATCAAAATGGGATGTATCGAATGTAAAAGATATAGACAGGATGTTTAAAGAAAGTGCAGTTAAAAAGCTTAACTTAAGTAGCTGGAAGCTTAATCAGGATCT
>ERZ773099.459-NODE-459-length-35128-cov-13.194708_pt1 | contig 35128 bp, 26 predicted proteins | sample MGYA00511120_ERZ773099 | MGnify/ENA primary metagenome ERZ773099 (study PRJEB29015, sample SAMEA2738012) | human oral metagenome | biome: human oral; feature: human-associated habitat; material: dental | place: China | collected 2104 ... | reverse complement strand
GGGTGATCTTGTCGCAGTTGGAGATGCACACGAGGGCGTCGGCGCGGTGGGCGTTCACCATGGTTTCGACGCAGTCGGCGATGAGGTCGCGGCTGGGCAGGGAGTAGAGCATGCCGTCGTGTCCCATGGCGATGCCGTCGTCGACGGCGATCGTGTTGAATTCCTTGGCGACGCCGCCGGCCGCTTCGATGGCGCCGGCGACCAGGTCTCCCATGTTTTTGAGGTGCACGTGGCCGGGGACGAACTGGGTGAAGGAGTTGGCGATGGCGATGATCGGCTTGCCGAAGTCCCCGTCCTTCATTCCGGTGGCGCGCCACAGGGCGCGGGCTCCGGCCATGTTGCGACCCTGGGTGGATGTTGCCGAGCGCAGCGGGCGACTCATGGGAATGCCTTTCTTTTGCCTTGTAATGACTCCACAGTAGGAGGGCGAGCGCCGCGTTTCCGTGCGGCTTTCGTCTCACGGACGAGGACGGGGCTGGGCTCGAGGGTTTTCGCGCGACTTGCCGAGGGCCCTCGGGGGGCGCGAAACGGTCCGGTGAGTGGACGCTCGCGGGCGCAACGGCGGGGAAAACGCAAGGGGTGCGTGCACGAATTAGCGCCTAACCGGCCAAGTGGTTAATTACATAGGACCGCAGGGCGGATGCCGGCCTCGTTCTCGACGCGCGAAACGTAGGCTGAGGGCACGAGCGAGAGAAAGGACCGCGATGACCATTCGCACCACTCATGTTGGTTCCCTGCCCCGTACCCCCGAGCTGCTTGATGCGAATCGTGCGCGCCGCGAGGGGTCGCTGAGCGATGCTGATTTCACCTCTGTACTGCAGGCCGAGGTTGACGGCGTTGTGAAGCGCCAGGCTGACATTGGCCTGGATATCGTCAACGACGGCGAGTACGGACACGCGATGATCGACACGGTCGATTACGGCGCGTGGTGGACGTACTCCTTCTCCCGCTTCGGCGGGCTGTCCTTCGAGGACGTGCAGCGTTTCGACGTGCGCCCCCCGGCGGGGCGCGACGGGCGCTTGTCCTTCTCCTCCTTCGCGGAGCGCCGCGACTGGCAGCGTTTCGCGGACGCCTACGCGGACCCCGATTCGGGTATCCACATCGCGAACCGCAACCCGATCGCCTTCCCGACGATCACGGGCGCGCTGACCTACATCGGGGCCGACGCCGTCGAGCGCGACATCGCGGGTACGAAGCGGGCGCTGGAGGCGGCGGGTAAGTCCCTCTCGGACGGCTTCGTGGCGGCGATCTCGCCGGGGTCGGCGGCGCGCGTGGCTAACGCCTTCTACGAGGACGACGAGGCCGTGGTGTGGGCGTGCGCGGACGTGCTGCGCGAGGAGTACAAGCGGATAACGGACGCCGGCCTGACGGTGCAGGTCGACGCACCGGATATCGCGGAAGGCTGGGATCAGATGAACCCGGAGCCGAGCGTGGAGGATTACCGCGCTTTCTCGCGCGTGCGCGTCGACGCCCTGAACCACGCGCTGGAGGGCATCGACCCTTCTCTCGTGCGCTTCCACGTGTGCTGGGGGTCCTGGCACGGCCCCCACACGACGGACATCGCGTTCAAGGACATCGTGGACCTGGCTCTCATGGTCAACGCGAACGGCCTGACCTTCGAGGCCGCGAACGCCCGCCACGCGCACGAGTGGACGATCTGGCGCGACACCGCCCTGCCCGAGGGCAAGTACCTGATCCCGGGCGTCGTGTCGCACTCGACCAACGTCGTGGAGCATCCGGAGCTGGTTGCCCAGCGCATCCGCCAGTTCGCGGACATCGTGGGCGACGAGCGCGTCGTGGCCTCAACGGACTGCGGCCTGGGCGGACGCATCTACCCGTCGATTGCGTGGGCGAAGCTGGAGGCTCTGACGCAGGGCGCCCGCCTGGCATCGAAGTGATCGCCTGATCGCCGACCGGGGGCGCGCGGGGTGGCCCCCCGCGCACCTTCCCAGGGTTTTCTCAGGTAAAGCTCCCTGTTCTTTGAGCCTCGCCGCACACAATGGAGCCAGTGTTGCAGCCCCCGCTTCCGGGTCGGCCTGCCGCGGTGGGGATCGCACGCCGCGTCAGGTTCCGGGATCGGGGGTTGCGACGTCGGCAGCGCGAGCCCCTGCTTCTCGGCGGGCGCCCTCGCCGTCCGCCCCGGCTCGAGGCCCGGATAGAGGATTCCATCATCGAGTTGGCCGAGCTCACCTGCCGGTCGTGGCGGCCGCCGACCCCTGCACGGGGCATCGCCGGGCACCGCCGCGCTTTAGGGAATCGCCGCCGCATCCCCGGCTATCCGAGGACGCCCCCGGTCGCCGTCCCGAGGGGGCCGGTAGGTGTCACGAAGAGAAGGCGACTACAATCGGTGTATGAGCGTCCTCGTGATTCAGAACGACCCGATAGTACCCGCGGGTCAGCTGTCCGCCTTCCTCGGCGGCCACGAGGTGGTGCGCGCCTGGGAGAATCCCGAGCGCATCCGCACCCTCGCCGCAGCCCCCCTGCCCGACGCCCTCATCCTCCTGGGCGGGCGGGCCTCGTGCTACGACGACGAGGCCTCCCCCTGGCTCGAGGACGAGCGCGAACTGACGCGACGCTGCGTGCGCGCCAACGTTCGTGTGCTCGGCATCTGCTTGGGCGCCCAGCTGATCGCCGCCACCTTCGGCGGAAGGGTGAGCGTCGCCGACCCGAGGGGCCCCGAGTACGGCGTCATCCCCCTGGTGTGGGGCACGAACGACCAGGCCGGGGGCGGGGGCGCCGTCCCCCTGCGCATGGCGCTGGCCTCGACGCACACGGTCTTCGCCGACCACGACGACGCGATCGTCGAGCTGCCCCGCGGCGCGCGCGAATGGGCGCGCTCGGACAAGTACACGCAGATCTTCTCCTACAGGAGCGCGCTTGGCGTCCAGTTCCACCCGGAGGTCACGCGCGAAACCGCGACGGTGTGGGCGGTCAATAACGCGGCCGTGGACACGGAAGACATCGTGGCCGGCTACAACGCCCACGAGGGCGAGCTGGCCGACACGTGCAAGACTCTGGCCGACTGGGTCAGCGGCGTCTTCTAGCAGGAAGAAGAATCGCAGCGCGGGTACCCCCACGCGGTACCCGCACTGCGATTGACAGTCGGGCCTCGTCGCAGCGAGCGGAGATGAGGCCCGATCCCCATTTTAGAGGAACATGCGCCGACAACAAGACTTCTTCAGCAACTAAGACCGCCAGGTGGGACGACTTGACAACGGGGCCCTCCCGGGCCTAGTCGTCGCGCCGCACCACCCCGGTCAGGGGGCCGCGACCTGCACGAACGAGCCCACGCCCCACGCCCACACGAGGCGCTCGGCCGCGGAGACGAACACCGCCTCGCCTCGGCTCAGCTCGACGCTGGCCCCGCCCTGCTCCTCGCTCACGTGCACGGTGACGACGCCGGACGTAGCGATGATGATGCGCGGCCCCTCGCCGGGCACCGCGACCTCATCCACGCGCGAGGCGTGCCTGCCGGGCTCCAGGGTCGTCACCGACAGCTCAAACTCCTGGGCGGGTGCCAGGAAACGATCCGTCGTCGCCGAGGGATGCTCGGGGGCCACGCGCACGGGCGGCAGAGCCGAGAACTCCGCGATCTCCACCAGCTGCGCCGAATCCACGTACTTGCCGGTGAGGCCAGCGCGCACCACGTTATCGGAGGACGCCATGACCTCGATCCCCAGACCCGACTGGTAGGCGTGGATCTGGCGCGGCGGAATGTAGACGGCCTCGCCGGGGCGCAGCGACACCGGGTTCATGAGGAAGGCCACGATGATTCCCGGATCGCCCGGGTGCTTCTCCCCCAAGACGCTCACGAGCTGGTCGGTGCGCGGGGAAGGCGAGGCGCCCGACGCCAGGCGGTCGCGGCACGCGGCCACGAACTCACTCACCCGCTCGGGGGTCGCCGGCGAGTCCTCGTCGAACAGCCAGGTCGCCAGGGAGCGCAGCCCGCCGCGCACCGTGGAGAGCTTGAGGCGGTGACGCAGGCGCTCCGCGAGCTCCCCTTCCAGGCCCACGAGGAGCTGGCGCGCCTTGCGCGGCACGCGGAAGCCGACGAGCGCGTTGAACTCCGTCAGGGCGTAGATCATCTCCGGCTTATGGTTCATGTCGCGATAGACGCGGCGCGTATCCGTCCGCTCGATCCCCAGGACCTCCTCGCGCAGGTAGCCCTCGCGCGCGATCTCCTTCGTCGGATGCACCTGCAGGGACAGGGTCTGGGCGGGGGCGATGATCTTGGCCAGGTACGGCAGCGTGGGGCCGAAGGCGTAGAGCAGCCCACCGCCGAGCGCACGCCTGGGATCGGCGCCGATATACTCGGCGAGGCTACGCCCGTCCTCCAGCAGGGTCGGCCCGTCCGGGTGGGCTCCGAACCATACCTCGGACACCGGGTTCTCCCCCGCTGCATCGCCCAAAAACTCGGGGATCGCGTTCGTCGATCCCCACGCGTCAGCCTTCGTCCAGCCGATCAGTCTTTCCATAGGTGGCATCCTATCCGTTTCGCTCGCGCAAAGGCGCGGGGCGCGAGGCCGTGGCCCCTCCCCCGCGCCGTCGCGCCGGTCAGGCGCTGAGCTGAGCGTCGCTCTCGCGCGCCTCGAGGGCGCTCAGCGCGCCGCCTCGGGCGTGAAGCTCGGCGTACGTGCCGGTCTCGACGACACGTCCCGCATCCATGACGATGATCAGGTCGGCGTCGCGCACGGAGCTGATGCGGTGCGCGATCTCGACGATCGTGCGGCCCGTCGCCAGCTGGGCGATCCCCTCGCGGATGCGCGCCTCGGTGGCCGGGTCAACCTGGCTCGTAGCCTCGTCGAGGACGTAGATGGGCGCGTCGCGAAGGAGCGCACGGGCCAGCGCCAGGCGCTGACGCTGGCCACCGGAGAGGCGCTCGCCCATGTCTCCGACGACCGTATCCAGGCCGTCCTTCTCGGTGGCAAGCCAGCCGGTGAGGTCCACGGCGTCCAGCGCGCTGTTCAGGTCAGCCTCGCTGGCCCCCGGGGACGCGAGGAGCAGGTTCGCGCGCAGCGTGTCGTTGAAGAGGTAAGGGCGCTGGGGCGCGTAGGCGACCGTGGAGCGCAGGTCCTTCAGGGCCACGTCGGCGACGTTTGTTCCCCCGATGGAGACCGTGCCGCTGGCCGGGTCCCACGTGCGCGTCAGCAGTGAAGCCAGGGTCGACTTGCCCGAGCCGGAGGCTCCCACGATCGCGGTGCGCTTCCCAGCGGGGATGCGGATGCTCACCCCATCCAGGACGGTCGGGCCGCTCGCGGGCGCCTCGTCCTTGGCCGGGTAGGCGAAGGTGACGTCGGCGATCTCGATGTCGCCGGGGGTCAGCGGCTTGGTGACGGGCGGGTCAGCGACGACGGGCGCGCGGTCGGTGATAGCGAAGACACGGGCGGCCGACGCGAAGGCCTGATCGAGGTCGGCGGCGAACTCTTCCACCGCCAGGACCGGGCCGAAGGACCCCATCGCGATGCCCAGGGCCAGCCCCGCCTGGGGCAGGGTCAGCGTACCCGCGAGCACACCGGACCCGGCGACCATGGCGACCGTAACGATGGCGACCGCGACGGCGGCCTGGTTGAGGCCCCGGCGCAGGGCGATCCACCGGCCCTGGGTCGCGAGGCCGGAATCGATGCGCTCCTCGATCTCGCGCATCTCGGCCTCGCGGCGTTCCTGCGCGCCGAAGGTGAGGACCTCGCGCACGCCCTGCACGGAGTCGGTCACGTGGGCGGCGATCGCCCCTCGGGCGTCGCGCAGCTCGCGGGCGGCGCAAGCGGTCGATCCCGATCCCAGGAACGGGATGATCGCCCCGACGGCGACCAGGAAGGGCGCGAGCACGGCGGCGACCGTCCAGGACACGGCCGTTCCCACCCAGACGACGGACAGGATCGGGACGATCAGCGCGGTCGTGGCGGGGGCAAGCGTGTGGGCGAAAAAGACCTCGACGCGGTCGATGTCCTTCGTCACGCGGTTCATGATATCGCCCGAATCCAGGCGATCAGTCCCGGCCGGGGCCTGGGGTTCAAGCTGGTCGTAGAAGTAGTTGCGAAGCATCGCCAGGGAGTGGAAGGCCACGAAGTGACCGGCGAACTGCTCCAGGTAACGCGCCCCGCCCTTCAGCAGGCTCAGGACGACGGCGCACGCGACGACGAGGGGAATGGACCACGCGCTATTGCCCGCGGCGAGGCCGGCCACTGCCCAGCCGCCCAGGGCGAACAGGCCGATGCCGATCATGAGGAAGACGATGCGCGCGGCGATCGACGCGGCCAGGGGCGCCAGCACGCGCCGAGTGATCGACAAGAGTCGGAGGGACAGTTGCCTGCGGGTCATCGGATCGTTCCTTCCGTGAGCGTCGCGACGCGGTCGGCGCCCTTGATCGTGGCGTCTCGGTGAGAGATCGTCAGGGTGGTGCGCCCGGCGCACACGGTGTCCAGTGAGGCCAGGATCTCGCGCTCGGAGACCAGATCGACGTGCGCGGTCGGCTCGTCGAGAATCATAATCGAGGCGTTCTTCAGGAAGGCGCGGGCGATCGCGATGCGCTGCGCCTCGCCTCCCGACACGGCCAGGCCTCGGGCGCCCACTTGAGCGTCCAGGCCGCCGGGCAGCGCCTCGACGAACTCGCCCAGGTGCGCGGCGCGCAGGGCCTCGACGAGCTGGTCGTCGGTGGCGGTGGGGGCGGCGATGAGCAGGTTCTCACGCAGGGTCCCCGAGAAGAGGTACGTGCTCTGTTCGACGACGGCGCACTGCGCTCGCACCCACGACAGGGGCGCCTCTGCCAGGTCCACGCCATTGAGGCTCACGCGCCCGGCCTTGGGGCGCAGGTAGCCCTGCAGCAGCGCCGACACGGTCGACTTGCCGGCTCCCGATGGGCCGGCCAGGGCGACGTGCTCGCCCGGGCGGAGAGTCAAGCTAGCCCCCGACAGGACGGGGGTGTCCTCGGCGTAGGAGAAAGAGACGTCGGTGAGGCGAAGCTCGCCGGGCGAGGACGGGAGGGCGGGAACGACTGCCCCCTTCGGGTCCGTGACGGGCGGGACCTGCTCGGTGAACTTCTTGATCTCCTTGTTGGCCGCGATGCCGCCCATGCCGATGTAGAAGAACTGGCCGATGCGGTCGAGCGGATCGAGCATGATCGAGGAGAGCAGCACGAGGGAGATCGCTCCGCCGACGCTCAGCGCGCCCTGCTCGTAGCGGACGAGGGCTAGGGTGATCGCCCCGGTGATCATGCCCAGGGAGAAGACGGAGTCGATGACGAGCAGAATCAGCTGGTTGCCCGCCAGGTAGCTCATGACCTTAGAGCGCACCTCCTCGGCGGCCTCCGCCAGGCGCTTGCCCATGTCCTTGCCCGCGTTCATGAGGGCCAGGTCGCCCAGGCCCTGGATGGCGTCGAGCTCCTTGGCGGAGAGCTGACGCGAGGCGTGGCGGTAGCGCGCGGACACGGGCCTGAATGCCTTGCGGAATCCCATGACGCAGATGGGAACCAGCGGGATCGCAATCGCGAGGAACCCGCCGGAAGCCGGGTCGAGGGCGAGCGCGACGAACACGACGACCAGGACAGGCGTGGTAAGCGAGGCGATCATCGGCGCCAGGAAGATGCCCTTGTAGGCCGCAACGCGCTCGACGCCGTCGGTGGCCGAGTTGACGACGCGGCCCGCGCGCTCGCTGGTGCGCTGGGAGGGACCAAGGGCGAAGACCTGGCGGATCATCGAGTGGCGCAGGCTGGGTTCGAGCTGCTTCATGGCCTGTGCCCCCAGCGCGCTAACCGTCCAGGCGAAGAGGCCCGAACCCAGGGATCCCACGAGGGCCAACCACCACGTCGACCAGCTCTTCCCACCGGCGACGTCGTCGATGCCCCAGCCGATCGCGAGGTAGGCGACGCCGAGACACAGGGCCGTGGCCCACGAGCACACGACAACGATCGCGCGTTTCATCGTTCTCCTATCAACACGACGCACACGAGTACGTAGAGAAGGATACCCTTACTTTCGTTCTGACACCACTGTCAGTAAGGCGCGCCTCAGGGAGCGGCGCGCACAAAGGAAACCACGGCCTCGTCCATCGACGAGGCCGTGGCTCAGTGAAGCGGTAACTCTCAGACCAGGCGGTACGTCCACCCGTAGGGATCGACCGCGCGACCCCACTGAATGTCGGTCAGGCGCCGGTGAAGCTCGCGGGTCTTGTCCCCCACCTCGATCTCCACGTCGAAATCGTCGCTGCCCAGGCGCGTGATCGGCGTGACCACTGCGGCCGTACCGCACGCGAAGACCTCGGCGACGGCCCCCGAGCGGATGCCGTCGACGACCTCGGACAGGGCGATCTTCTCCTCGCGCACGTCCGTGCCCTCGTCGCGAAGCAGACGCAGGATCGCGCTGCGCGTGCCGCCCTCAAGGATGACGCCGGACAGCTCCGGGGTGCGAATCACGCCGTCGGCCATGACGACGAACATGTTCATGCCACCCAGCTCCTCAAGATACTTGCCCTCGTAGGTGTCCAGGAAACACACCTGAGAAAAGCCCCTGTCCTCCGCGCGGACCTGGGGCAGCAGGGAGGCGGCGTAGTTGCCGCCCGCCTTCGCGCTACCCGTACCGCCCGGGCCAGCGCGGTGATACTCGCGCTCGACCCAAATTGCCACGCCCGCCAGGCCTCCCGTGAAGTAGGGGCCAGAGGGCGAGCCGATGACGTAGTAGTCGACGACGCCCGCCGGGTGGACGCCCACGAACTCCTCGGCGGCGAACATGAAGGGACGCAGGTACAGCGACGACCCCTCGGCCTCGGGAACCCACTTAACGTCCGCGCGCACGTAGTCCACGAGGGAAGCCACGAAATCCTCGCGGTCCACCTCGGGCAGGGCCAGGCGTCGGGCCGAGTGATTGAGGCGGGCAGCGTTGTAGCCGGGGCGGAAGGTCCACACGGAGCCGTCCTCGCGCTTGTACGCCTTGATGCCCTCGAACACCGACTGGCAGTAGTGGAAGACGGAAGCACCCGGGTTCAACTCGAGCGGGCCATAGGCGATGACGCCGCGCTCGCTCCAGCCGCCCTCGCGCGTCCAGCGCATGTGGGCCATGTGGTCCGTGAACTTGCGGCCAAAGGCCAGCGTCGACATGACATCGTCGTATTCCTCGGGCGAAGCCGGACGAGGATTGCGGGTCAGCGGGAAACGACCGGCCAGCTCGTCGGCGGCGGGAAGGGAAAGCTCGCCGGCAGCCTCAAGCTCCGTGGGGGTGTGCTGCGTCGATGCCATGAGGCCTCCTGTCGTGGGCAATCACAAATGTGAGGCCAGAATATGCCCGCCGTCCGCAATGCGGCCGATATATTTCGGCATGTGACCCATCGCGCCGCGAGCTGTGGAGGTTCTCACCCCTCCCGGCGCGGCCGCCCGTCGCCGCAACTCCCCACGCGAAGGACCCGAAGCTATACGATCGACGCATGACGACGCTACCGCAATCCCTCGCCTCAGCACTCCCCTCCCGCGAGCGCCGCTCCCCCGGCCTGGCGCTGGAGGACGGGCGCTGGCTGGCGGCCGCCAAGTCCGGCCTCTACGTGTTCGACCAGGGGGACTCATCCGGCGCGCGCGGCGAGGCGACGCCCGATGTCTTCCCGTGGTACGACGTGGCGCGGGCCCGCTGGGAGGCCGAGGGGGAGCTCTTCGCGCTGGAGTGGGTGGACCCGGCGCGCACTCCCCTGGCCGGGCGCACCGAGGGCGATCCGGTGGACTTCATGCGCCACACGAGCGAGTACGTCAACCGCTCGATCATCATGCACGCCCAGGCGGAAGCCGCGGGTGAAACGACAATCACCGCGTGGGTGCGCCGAGGACCGGACGGCCCGTTCTCCGTGCTGACGGCTGACGGGCCGCTCGACGCGGCCGGGCAACGCGCGGCCGACGCGCTCGAGGCCAGCGTGCGCGACGCGGTCGGCCTGGACTAGGAGGCGCCCCCGAGCCGCGCACGTTGCGGCTGCGGGGGCGCCGACCGGCTCGAGACGTCCTCAGCCAGCCTGGACGTAGGAGACCAGGGCCAGGAGCCACAGGTGAGCGGGGTAGAACACGTAGAAGAAGTACTTGGAGAAGCGCGTGTGGGGGCCGTGTTTGCCGTTGTACAGGTGCAGGACCGGGATCACGAGGACGAGCATGAAGTCGGAGTTCTGCGCGAGCATCGACACCGTCGCCTCCCACGTGTCGTAGGGCTGCCACACGAGGGCGAACATGGCCGCCGCGAGTGCCAGGTAGGCCAGGTCGCGCCACACGACGCGCGAGTAGAGGGCGTAGGTGATGGCCATGAAAGGCACGAGGGGCAGGCCGCCCTCGATCGGAAGAAGCGCGCACACGAGGGAGAGCACGAGGGCGCCGACGATCGCCGGGGTGTGCCACTTCGTCGCGGACAGGCGCTTGACGAGCGCGAGGAGGCTGGTCCCCACGGCGAGGGTGAGGAAGATATTGTTGTCGTACATGTGCACGTCGCGCGTGGCAAGCAGCTGGCCCAGCGCGAAGTTACCCGCCGCCATGATGAGCGATGCTCCCCACAGGCGCGACAGGTACTTGCGCATGTTCGAGGTGTAGAGCACTCCCTCGACCGCGCCGTAGGCGAACCAGACGGCCACGCACCTGGTGACGACGTGGAAGACGTCCGCCCACATGACGGGCACCAGTCCGGGGACGTGCGGGAGGTGGTCGAGGACCATGAGGGCCGCCATCGCCAGCTTGATCCAGTACTGGTTGACGCCAATCCGTGAACGTGGCGCGGCGTGAGCGGGGGCGGTGAGTGCGGGAGCGGACATTGGAGTGCTTTCTCCTGATCGATTGCGGACACCCCCAGTCTCGCGGATCGCCCCGCCCCAATTCCATGGGGGTCTGCCCGGATTCGCCCCTGCCTCGTCCCCGACTCGCCTGCGAGCCCTCAACAAGCCAGCGGGGCCCAGCCTCACGGCTGGACCCCGACCTGGTCGAGACGGGTCAGTGAACGAGGAAGACGCGCTCGAAGGGGTCGATGGATAGCCCCTGGTCGAGGATCGTCCTGCTCCACTCGCGCGCGCTGAACAGAGAGTGATCGCGATAGTTACCGCACGAGTAGACGTCGGTGCCCGGCACGTCCTCCCACGTGACGTCCTCGGCGATGGCGTGCAGCGAGGACGCGATCGCGGCGGTTACTTCCTGGACGGTGGGGGTGCCCCACATGATCAGGTGGAAGCCCGTGCGGCAGCCGAAGGGCGAACAGTCGATGACGCCGTCGAGGCGGTCGCGCAGGAGGGAGGCGAGCAGGTGCTCGATCGTGTGCAGCCCCGAGGTAGGGATCTCGCCGCTGTTGGGCTGGACGAAACGCACGTCGAAGTTCGAAATCTGGTCGCCCCGCGGCCCCGTCTCCACGCCGATGAGGCGCACGTAGGGTGCCTTCACGGCCGTATGATCCAGGGCAAAGCTCTCCACTTCTGCCATTGTTAATCCCTTTCGGTGTAGTTTTGCCTGCGCTGTTCCAGGCGCATCAGCGACCGGAACACCTCAGAGTAGCGCGGGTCCTCCTCGCTCATGCGCGACAGGGCCGCGCGAGCCTCGCCCAGCTGGCGTGTGAGATCCATACGCACCATCGCGGCGACCACGCCACGGCAGTAGGAGCGCACGTCGGCCTCGCCCGCAACCGGCATGGGCGCCACCGCCAGCTCCGTGACGGAGGGGGCGATGAACTCCCCCGCCGCTTCCAGGACGACCTGCACGAAGTGGCGGGAAGCCGCCAGCGTCGCGTTCTCGCCGCGGCCAAAGTGCGCCTCGGCCTGGCGCATCATCTGCGTGAACGCGTCCAGGCCGCCGACGGCGCGAATCGCGTCGTGGACGGCGCGGTGCGTGGGGACCGTGAAGGACTGGCCGTCCAGCTCCTCGAAACCGGAGCCGACGACGAAGAGGGGGTGCTGGAGGACGGCCTCGAGCGCCTGGCGTTCGACGCGGGTCACCGGGTCCTCGGGACCGCGCCGCTCGGGAACGGGGGAAGGCCTGCCGGCACCCGCCATCTCGATCTCCCCGTGGCGGGCCACGGGAGCGATCACCTCGACGCGGCCGGCCGCTCGAATCGCCTGCTCGACCGTGCGCATGTCCATGCCGAGCCAGCCGGCGAGCGAGCGCGTGTACTCGGCGCGCAAGGCTCGATCCTTGATGTGCGCGACGATTCCGGCGGAGGCGCGCAGGCCCGAAACGCGGCCCTCAGCGCTGCGCAGGTCCATCTGGGCCAGCACGGAACGAATCGCGAACTCAAAGAGCGGGATGCGCGAGTTCACCAGGTCGACGACCGCCTGGTCCCCCTGCGCTAGGCGCAGGTCACACGGGTCCTGGCCGCCCGGGGCGACCGCCACAAAGGTCTGAGCCGCGAAGTTCTGATCCTCCCCGTAGGCGCGCAGCGCCGCCTTCTGCCCCGCCGAGTCGCCGTCGAAAGTAAAGATGACCTCCGAGCCGTGAGCGCGCCCGCTCGACAGGACGACGCCGGCGGCCGGGTCCGCGTGGTCGCCGAGCAGGCGCCGGATGATGCGCACGTGCTCGGACCCGAAGGCCGTTCCACACGTCGCCACCGCGTTCGTCACGCCCGCGACGTGCGCGGCCATCACATCCGTGTACCCCTCCACGATCACGACCCTGTGCTGCGTCGTGATCGATTTCTTGGCCAGGTCGAGGCCGTACAGCAGCTGCGACTTCTTGTAGATCGGGGTCTCGGGCGTGTTCAGGTACTTCGGTGATTCCTTGTCGCGCTCGTCCAGGCGGCGCGCGCCGAATCCGACCGTCGCTCCCGTGATGTCGCGGATCGGCCACACCAGGCGCCCGCGAAAACGATCGTAGATGCCGCGGCTGCCCTGCGAGCCCAGGCCCGCGATCTGAATCTCCTGGTCGGTGAAGCCCTTCGAACGCAGGTGGCGGGTCAGGGCGTCCCACGAGGCCGGGGCGTAGCCGACCCCAAAATGCGCGCACATGGCCTGGCTGAAGCCGCGATCGGCGAGGAACTTGCGCCCCGGGTGCGCCTCGGGGCTGGCGAGCTGCTCCCGGTAGAATTCCTCGGCCACGCGGTGCGCGTCCAGCAGGCGCTGGCGCTTGCCCGGCTCCTCGGTGCGCACCCTCGCCCCGCCCTCCTCGTAGTGGAGGGTGATGCCGGCCTTCGCGGCCAGCATCTCCACCGCCTCCGTGAAGGGCAGGTGGTCGATCTTCTGCACGAAGGAGATAACGTCCCCGCTCTCGCCGCAACCGAAGCAGTGGAACATGCCCAGGTGGGGGCGCACGTTGAAGGAGGGAGTCCTCTCGTCGTGGAAGGGGCACAGTCCCTTGAGGGAGCCGATGCCCGCGGGTTTGAGCGCTACGTGTTCGCCGATGATCTCGTCGATCTTGAGCGCGTTACGCACCGCTTCAATGTCGTCCTTGCGAATCAGACCCGCCATGTTCTTCAGTCTAGCGACGCCCGCAACCGGGCGCGGAGCGATCCCCTAGAGTTGAGAGGAGAGCATCCCGCACCAGCGGGCGTGCCAGGCGGAGGCCGAGACGTCGGTGAGGGAGGCTACCTGGTCGATCACCGCGCGAAGGCGCACCCCGTCTCCCGAGGCAGCCCGCCACTGCTCGGCGAACACGGGTTCCAGGGCCCGATCCCCGGCCTCGTACAGGGCGTCGACGAGGTCCGCCAGGAGCGTGCGCTGCTGATAGTACACGGGCTCGGTCTCGCGCGGGCTCATCACGTAGTGGACGGCCATGCCCTTGAGGATCTGGATCTCGGCCCTCACGCTGCGCGGCACCACCAGGTCGGCGCGATACCGGCCGAGCGGCTCGCCCCCAAAGGCCTCGCGGGTGGCGTCGACCGTCGCCGAGCAAAAGCGCCCGATCAGCTCGCTCGTCGCGTCCTTGAGGTGCGCGAGGGAAGCGTAAGAACCGTCGAAGGAACGCAGCCACACGGGCATGTGCACGATCCGCTCCAGCGCCCCCTCCAGGTCCGAGCGCGCCACCGCTGGCCCGTACCAGTCCAGCGTCGAGGCCACGACCGCCTCGCAGTGCGCGTCATCGAAGAGGTCGGCGGGGTCCAGCTTGCGCGTGGCCACCGCGTCCTCGACGTCGTGCACCGAGTAGGCGATGTCGTCCGACAGGTCCATGATCTGGGCCTCCAGGCAGCGCCGCCCAGCCGGCGCCCCCTGCCGCATCCACGCGAACACCGGCGCGTCGTCGGGGTAGACCGAGAACTTACGGGTCGATTTAGCCAGGTCCGGTCCGCCCGCCTTCACCCACGGGTACTTGCAGATCGCGTCCAGGGTGGCGCGCGTCAGGTTCAGGCCCGCGGGAACGCCGCCCGCGCCGATAACCTTGGGCTCCAGCCGCGTGACGACACGCAGGGTCTGCGCGTTTCCCTCGAAGCCGCCGATCGAGGCCGCCGCAGCGTCCAGCGCGCGCTCCCCGTTGTGCCCGAAAGGAGGATGCCCCAAGTCGTGGGACAGGCACGCGGCATCCACGACGTCCGGATCGGCCCCCAGCTCCTTGCCCAGCTCGCGCCCCACCTGGGCAACCTCGAGGGAATGGGTTAGGCGCGTGCGCACGAAATCATCCGAGATGGGCCCCAGGACCTGCGTCTTCTCGCCCAGGCGGCGCAGCGCCGAGGAGTGCAGGATGCGGGCGCGATCGCGCTCGAACTCGGTGCGCTCGGAAGACTTGTGGTCCTCCGGCACCCACCGGAAAGAATCGGCCGCCGCATACGCGAGCCGCGCATCTCCCCCGTCAACACCCGGAATGGCAAGAGAAAACTCGTTCACCCGACCATTTTACGCCCCCGCCATCGCCCGAGGCCATCGCCGCCACCCCGCGGCGATCAGGGGGAGCGCCACGGGCACCCTCGCGGAAGCCACGACGACGCGCCCTCGCGCCGCCGTCGAGCGATCGGCGAGCCGGGGCCGAGGCGCGCCACGGTCTCGGGCGGATATCATTGACATCGAGGCCATCCCCGCGGGGAGCCGGCCACCGCGAGCGCCGACCGCTCGCCCGTTGCCTGCGCCGAGGACGGCTTTCATGAGAATATCCTCATACGGGGACAACGGGATTCTCATGCTCGCCCTCCATCGTAGGAAGCGATGAAAGGAGAACACATGTCAGAACGCATGAGGATCGCCTCTGCAATCTGCGCCATCGCCGTCATCGGCGTCGTCGCATTCACCGGGCTGCGCGCTCTGGCTAGCGGATCGGGCGAGTCGATGAGCGAGTCCGGCCTCGTCGTGCCCGTCCAGTCCGGGGGTTCCCCCGCACAATCGGACCCCGGCACCGCCCAGCCCCCCGAACCGACCGCCGCGCCGGAACCCACGACGGCGCCCAAGCAGCCGGATCCGGCTCCCGCTCCCGTTGTGGACCCGCCGTCTGCCCCCTACCGGGTGGAGCCCTCCCCGCCTTATCGCGCCACCTCCGACGACGATGACGACCGCGATGATGACGACGATAAGGATTTCGACCACGACGACGATGACGACTAGCTGCATGTTCTCCGGGCGCCACCGCTAGGGTGGCTCCCGGAGAACATCTCGGTCCTCACACGAGGCGGTAGCCCATTCCGCGCACCGTCTCGAAACGATCCTTGCCTATCTTCTGGCGCAGGTAGGACAGATAGACGTCGACCACGTTGGACCCGCCGTCGAAGTCGATGCCCCACACGGCCGACAACAGCTGCTCGCGGCTGAGCACCTGCCCAGGATTACGCATGAAGGTCTCCAGGAGAGTGAACTCCCTGGCCGACAGGTCCACCGATCGCTCCCCCACGCGAGCGCGCCGGCTCTTCAGGTCGAGGACTAGGGAGCCTCTCGTCAGGGTCAGTGCGCTCCCGGTCGGCGCTTCCTCCCGCAGCCGCAGGCGCACTCGGGCGAGCAGCTCCTCGAAGGAGAAGGGCTTGGGCACGTAGTCGTCGGCCCCTCCCTCCAGGCCAGCAACCCGGTCAGCCACCGACGTGCGCGCCGTCAGCATGATGACCGGCATCTCCGATCCCTGCCCCCTGATCTGTTCGAGGACCTCGAAGCCGTCGATATCGGGCAGTCCGACATCCAACAGCATGAGGGCACCCCGCCCCTGAAGGGCGGCCTCCACTGCCTCGGCCCCCGTGGAATACAGCTCGGGAACGAAACCCGCGGCGCGAAGCCCCTTGGCGACAAAGGACGCGATCCTTTGCTCGTCTTCGACGATAAGAATGGTCGTCATGGTGTGACTCCTAACTCCGCGCCACCCGGGCGCATTGGCACCACCAGGGTAAAGGTCGAGCCCTCCCCCGGCGTCGATTCGATGTCGAGGCGCCCGCCGTGGGCGCGAGCGATGGACTCGACGATGCTAAGGCCAAGCCCCGAGCCGGACACGCGCTCGGCACCCACCCCGCGCACAAAGCGCTGACGGACCCGCTCAATGTCCTCGGGCGCAATCCCCACGCCCCGGTCGCGCACCCACATGCGCGCCCATCCCGACTCGGCGGAGGACCCGATCCCCACCTGGCTGCCGTGCTCCGAATACTGGACGGCGTTCTGCGCCAGCTGCAGCCACGCCTGCGTGATACGCGCCGAGTCGACGCTGCAGGTGACGTGGGCCGACGCGTCGAGGACCCAGCTCCTGTCGCCCAGGGCCCGCGCCTTGTCCACGACGCTGTCGGTGAGCGCCGCCAGGTCCACGGGGGTGGGATCCACCGTGTCCGAGGCGCGGGCAAGCTCCAGCAGGTCCCTGACGAGGATTCCCATCCTGTCGAGCTCGTCGAGCGCGAGAGCTCGGGTCTCCACCACGTCGGCGTGGTCGAACGGGTCCAGGAGCTCCATGTGGCCGCGGACTACCGTGATCGGGGTGCGCAGCTCGTGGCTGACGTCGTCGAGGAGTTCGCGCCTGGCCACGACGGCCCGCTCGACACGGTCGAGCATTCTGTTGACGGCGCCTGCCAACGCCGACAGGTCGTCGCTGCCGCGAACGGGGACCCGGGTCGCCAGGTCTGCCTCGCCGATGGAGTCGGTCGCCCGACGCAGCTCGCCGATGGGGCGCAGGAGCCTCGTGACGGCGAACCAAGCGAGGGGCGCCACCAGGGTGACGGTGCCCACGGCGGAAACGACGTAGAGAACCATCGTGGAGCGGAAGGACTGCGAGTAGCGCCTCATGTCGATGACGTGAACGAGGGCCGCGGTCGACGTCTCGCCCCTGACGGGCACGACGACGAGGCGGTAGGTGGTTCGAGCGCTCGTGAACGTCTCGTAGACGGTGTCGGCGCGCGTCGTCAGGGGCGCGACGTGCGCCATGAGCTCCGGGTCGTCCTCTGGGCGTAGTCGCGGCTCCTGGGAGGGCAGCCAGTAGAGGGCGCCGTCGACGTAGCCGAGCTCCCCGGCGCTCGAACCCCAGAATGTGCGAGAAAGGTGCGTTCGCACGATCTCGGAGGGGTCCGTCAGGGGCCCTCCCGTGTCGGGGTCGGTTCCCGCAGTGATCAGGTGCTCGAGGGCGGCCTTGGAGCGACGCAGGTTATCGACCGCCCGCGCGTCGAGGGCTCGCTGCTGGAGGACCGAGACGAGGACGCCAGAGACGGTCAGTGCCACGCCCGCCACCAGGATCATCGCGGCGATAATCCTGGTGCGAATGCTGACGGACACCCCATGCGGTGCGACTTGGGCGCTCATGACCTCATTGTGGGCTCTGCCGCGCCAACGCGCACCCCGACGGGACGCTCCCCTGCGGGCACGCCGCGAGGGAAGCGCCCCGGGGAGGACCTCGCTCACCGCCCGATTCCCACGTGCGTCCATCCGGCGGCGCTCCACTCGTCGCGGTCCAAAACGTTGCGTCCGTCGACGACGGTTCGGGTGCGCACGAGGGGGGCGATCTCCTTGGGATCCAGGCTCACGAACTGCGGCCACTCGGTCGCCAGGAACACCAGGTCGGCGTCACGCAGGGCGGCGTCCAGGTCCTCCACCATGGTCAGGTGCGGCTTGTCGGCCGCCGCGTTGGAAAGGGCGATGGGGTCGGTGACACGCACGCGCGCTCCGCGCTCGTGGAGGCGCGAGGCCACATCCAGGGCGGGCGAGTCTCGCACGTCATCCGTGTCCGGCTTGAAGGAGGCGCCCAGGACGGCGATGTTGGCGCCCTCGACGCTGCCTCCCAGGGCCGCCTCTGCTGCGGCGACGGCCCGGCTGCGGCCCCGCAGGTTGATGGCGTCCACCTCCTTGAGGAAGGCCACGGACTCGCCCTGACCCAGTTCCTCGGCGCGCGCCACGAATGCGCGAATATCCTTGGGCAGGCAGCCCCCGCCGAACCCAATGCCGGCCCCCAGGGCTCGCCGGCCGATGCGCTCGTCGTGGCCGAGCGCCTGGGCGAGCATCGTGACGTCGGCCCCGGTCGCGTCGCAGATCTCCGCCATCGCGTTGATGAAGCTGATCTTGGTGGCCAGGAAGGAGTTGGCGGCGACTTTGACCAGCTCGGCCGTCGCGAAGTCGGAGGCGATGACGGGGGTACCCGCCTCCAGCAGGGGGCGGTAGGCCTCGTCGAGTGCTTCGCGCCCCCGCTCGGCCGCCTCGGGATCATCCGAGAGGCCGTAGACGAGGCGGGAGGGGCGAAGCGTGTCGTCGACGGCGTAGCCCTCGCGCAGGAACTCGGGGTTCCAGGCCACGTAGGCTCCGACTCCAGCCAGCTCCTCTTCGACGCGACGGGCAGTACCCACCGGCACCGTCGACTTGCCGACGACGACGGCGCGCTCCTGCGGGTCGAGGAGCTGCGCGAGCATCGACACGGCGCACATCAGGTGGCTCAGATCGGCGGCCCCCGCGTCGGAGGCCTGTGGAGTGCCAACGGTGATGAAGTGCAGGCTACGCCCGCGCACGTCGTCGGCGGTCGGTTCGGCGGTGAAGCGCAGATCACCGGAGGCAATGCCCCGCGCGAGGATCTCGTCCAGGCCCGGCTCGTGGAAGGGAGAGCGGCCCGAGGACAGGGCACGAACCTTGTCGTGGTCGATGTCGATTCCGACGACGTCGTGGCCCAGGGCAGCCATGCAGGCGGCGTGGACGGCACCGAGGTATCCGCAGCCGATTACTGTCATTTTCATGGGAGTGCTCTTTCTCGTGTGGGGTGTGCTAGGGGGTGCTCGCGAGACCGGAGAGGGCGTGATCCCTCCAGTCCTCCAGCCATGCGCGCGAGCCGGGCCGGAAGGAGTGAACAAAGATGAGGCGCAGGCGCGCGGCGTCAAGGTAGGCGGCCAGACGCGAGCGCGAGGTCGGCATACGTCGGGCCGCGTCGTCGAGCCATCCGACGATCAAGTCGAGGCCGTGGGCGCTCAGCGAGCCGCGCAGGCGCGCCAGCTCGGCGTGAGCCCGAAGGTTCGTCAGGTCCAGGGCGGCCTCGGCCATGCGGGCGCCGTCGAGGTCGATGACCCCGAGGGCGCGGCCGTCCCACAGGAGTTGACCATCGTGGAGGTCGGCGTGAGAGACGACCGGGGCCGCGTCCACGGGTTCGACGAGGCGCTGGGAGGCCTCCAGTACGGCATCGGCGATCCGCGGATCGTCCGGGACGGTCTCGAACGCTCGGGCGTGCTCCTCCCAGCGAGCGAGGTTCCTCGCCTCGTGCGCGCCGCAGTGCAGGGACAGGTCGGCGTCGCGGACCGCGCGCCAGGAGTCGGCGAGCAACTTCCACCCCGGCAGGCCCGCGTCGCCGAGGTCGGCCAGGCAGCGGCCGGGCAACCTCGTACAGGCCACGGAGGTGGGGCTCCACGACAGGATCGAGGCGACCTCCAGGCCCCACGTCCGGTAGGCGTGCCCAGCGGTGACGGTGGCGCGGGCGATGCGTTCACCTCCCTTGCGCACGTGCTTGGTCACCCGGTCCTCGGCGATGACGACGGCGCGGCGCGCGAGGCGGTGGACGACCACCGTTCCTTCGTCAACCGGGATGACTCCCAGCTCGGGGTCGGTGGCGTAGGGGGACAGGACCAGCCCCGACGCTCCGGCGCTTCCAGCTCGTATCCGTCCTTCCTCGTCGACGAGCTCCACGGTGATGGAGCCCTCGCCGGGCCAGGCGCGCCTGAGTCCCTCGATCGAAAAGATGTAGTCAATCAGTGCCATGAGCCTCCTCCTCCATGATTTCTAGGGTTTGTCCGACGCGTCGCGCCCAGTCGGGGCGCGCTTCGCGCAGGGGGTCGGCCAGGGACAGGGAGCGGGCGTGCAGGGTCGCCACCGCCATCTGCCTGGCGTCGGGAATGCGCCCGCCCCCCTGCTCGTAGCCGCGCAGAAAGAGGGGGGCCATGTCGGGATCTGAGCTGGCCGCGTAGGAGGCGACGTCCAGCGCGGCGGCCCCCATCCGTACCCGATCGAAGTCGGTCAGGAGCAGAGTCCCCGACCGGCTAACGAGAACCTGGTCCGGCGAGGCGTCGCCGTGGATGATCGAGCCGGTGCCGGGGGCCGGTTCGGGTGCGACGCGGGCGAGAGCCCCGATGCGTCGGCCCAGCCCCTCGTCGAGGGACCCGATGAGCCGGGCGTGGACTCTCAGCGCGTCCCGCGTGGACGGGGCGGGGACATCTAGGGCTGAGCGCAACCGCTCGGGGGGAATGCAGGCGTGTAGGCGGGCGAAGAGCCTGCCAGCCTCCTCGTGCCGATCCCGCGTCTGCTCGATGCTGCCGCGCGGGCAGGCCAGGTCGAATCCCCCCGCGTCGGACAGGACGCTCACGTGGGGGTCGGAGGCGTCGTCGAGCCGCTCGGGAACGGCGATGGCCCCACGCAGGAAGCTGGCGAGGGCGGCGTCGGCCGACCCGGCGTGGGTGCGGATGCGCACGATGGTTTCGCCGCTTCGGGCGACGATGCGACGCAGGGGGTTGTGCCGAAGGATGCGCCATGTCGCGGGATCAACGATTCCCGCGGCGGTGGCGCGGGCGATGTGGCGCATGAGCGCGGGGTCGGACTCGACGCCTCCCCACTGAATCCGAAGTCCCCGCGAGAGGGGGCGGGTCCACGTGGGCAGGCCAAGTCGCGCCGCCCTCCTGGACGTATTGTCCGCCTTCGGGTAGGCGCCGGGCCACAGGATACGCGCCCAGCCGACGTGGGTGCCTTCGGCGTCGACGAGGGCCGCGCAGACGGAAACCCCCGGCTTGATGCGCACGCGGCTGGCGGCCCGCGCCTGCCCCAGGACGCCGGACAGTCGCTCGGAGTCGAGAAGGGTCGAGACCGCCAACGCGATGGAATCGTTCATGATCTCCCCCCTCCGCTGGCGCTTGCTGCGGCGCTGGCCATCCAGCCCCGGAAGAGATCGGACTCGGCGAGCAGGCGCTCGGGCGTTCCGTCCAGGAGGATTCTGCCCTCCTCGATCCATACGACGCGCGTGCATCGCAGGGCCACCTGGGGGTCGTGGGTGACGGCCAGCGCGGTGCGCCCGCTGACGAGGCCGTCGAGGGCATCCAGGACGAGGCCCGCGGATTCCGGGTCGAGCCCGGTGGTGGCCTCGTCGAGGATGATGACGGGCGTGTTGCGCAGCAGCGCCCTGGCGATCGCGATGCGTTGGCGCTGACCACCGGAGAGGGTTCCTCCCCTCTCGCCGACCTGAGAGTCGTAGCCGTCGGGCATCTCCATGATGAAGTCGTGCGCGTTGGCTGCCTTCGCAGCGGCGACGATCTCCTCGTCGGAAGCCCCCTCCCTCCCCAGGGCGATGTTCTCGCGGATCGAGGTGGCGAAGAGGACGGCCTCCTGGTGCAGGAGGGTCACGTTGGAGCGCAGGCACGCGAGCGAGAGGTCCTTGATCGGATAGCCACCCATGATGACGCGCCCGCGCACCGGGTCCTGCGCGCGCACCACCAGGGAGGCGAGGGTCGACTTCCCGGAGCCCGAGGGGCCGATGATCGCGACCCGCTCCCCCGGGGCGACGGACAGGGACACGTCGCGCAGGACCTCCACGCCGTCGTATTCGGTGACGACGCGGTCAAACTCGAGCGATCCCCCGATACGCGCCGGGTGCAGCGAGTCCGGGAGCGTGGCGATGTCCTGGCGCACCTCCATGAGGTCGGCGACGCGCTCGCCGGAGGCGCCGGCACGCGAGATGCGGCCCGTGTACTTAGCCATGTCACGCAGGGGCTTCATCGCGGTGCGCAGGTAGGAGGTGAACAGAACGAGGTCGCCCACGCCCATCGCCCCTTCGAGGACGCGCAGGCCGCCTCCAACGAGGACGATGGCCGAGGCGATACCGACCAGCAGGTCCGTGGAGCGTTCCAGCCGGGCCGCCAGGCGCAGGGACTTCACTCCCTGGCGCACCGCCCGCCCGTTGGCTCCGCCGAAGCGCTTCGCGATGTAGTCCTCAAGGCCGTAGGCCTGGACGATGGGCATCGAGGCGAGGGATTCCTGCGCGGTGTTGGCCAGCTGTCCCTCACCCTTGCGGGTGCTCCTGGCGGCCACCGTGATGCGCTTGGATGAGCCGCGCGAGATCAGGAGGAACAGGGCGATGGCGGCGACGACGACGAGCGCGAGCAGGGGGTCCAGGACGATCATGATGACGAGCATGACCGCCAGCGTCGCCGTGTTGGCGAGCAGCGGCAGCCCCGCCGTGATGGCGACCTCCTGGAGGCGGTTGACGTCTCCGACGATGCGTTGAACGGTGTCCGCGCTGCGGTTGCGAGCGTGGAATTGCAGGGACAGGCCCTGCACGTGGCGAAAGACGCGGGCGCGTAGGGACTGGGCCGTCCGGGACCCGACGAGCGCGAAGCACACGGTGGCCAGGTAGTTGCTGGCCGCGCGCAGCCCCACGATGACGACAAGCAGGAGCGCGCACGCAACGATCATGGGTGCCGCCGCCCACGCGTCGCCAGATCCGGGCAGGGCGGCCTCAAACACGGAGTCGACGACGATCTTCATGGGCCAGGGCTCCATGACTCGGAACACGACGTCCATGAGGAGGGCGACGACGCCTCCCACCGCGAGGCCTCGGTTGGGACGCACGTCGGGTCCGACGAGGAACAGGGTGCGCGTCAGCGGTCCGAGGCGCTTACCCGTGAAGAACTTACGCATGGCGCACCCCCGCCAGCTCGAGAGCCCGCGCGACTGCGCCGCTCCAGGAGTGACGGTCGACGGCGGCGCGCCGGGCCTTCTCCCCCAGCACCACGCGGCGGGCGCGATCGCAGGCGAGAGCGTCGATCTCCCGGGCGAGGGCGACAGGGTCGGAGGGGGGGACGAGAACGCCGCAGCCCGCGAGCGCGGAGGGGATCTGCCCCAGCGCGCTGGCGACGACGGGCAGCCCGGCCGCCATGTACTCGTAGACCTTCAGGGGAGAGAAGTAGTGGTCGCCCGCGCGCTCGGGCCTCGGGTAGGGGGCGACGGCGATCGCCGTTCCCTCCAGGTGTTTGGGCATGTCGTGGGGCGGGACGGAACCCCGGAAGTCCACCTCGATCCCCGCGCCGCGGGTGGCCTCCTCCAGCTGGGAGCGCTGGGGGCCGTCGCCGATGATGCGCAGCGTCCAGGGCTCGCGCGCGAGGCGACGCGCCTCGATGAGGTGCTCAACGCCGTGCCAGGGCTTGAGCGTGCCGACGAAGGTGACGACGACGCGGCCGTCCTCCTCACGCACGGGTGTGATGCGGGTGGTGTCCACGCCGTTGGGTATCGTGTGGGCGTTGTCGGTTCCGGTCAGGTCCTCAACCCAGGCGCGCACGGGGTCGGACACGCAGACGGTGGCGCTGGCGGCGCGCACCTGCTCCCTCAGCTTCGCCAGGGCTCCCGCCTCGTCGTCGAGCCGGCGGTGCTCTCGCTGTTCGTCGATGAGGGGGGCGTTGACCTCGAGGATTCCCCTGACCGCCGACGTTTCGGCGAGCCTGGCGAACGCGGTGGAGAACAGGGAGTAGCGCTCCCACACGAGGTCCGGGGCGTTCGTTTCGAGGCGCTCGGCGATGGCGCTCGCCGCCTCGGCTTGGGCGCGCTCGCGATCCTCGCTGTGAGGGGGAAGCGGGCGGGTCCAGGTGGGCACTCCCGCCAGGTCCGAGGGAGGGTGCTCCCCCAGGCGCACGGCGTGGATCTCGACGTCGTGTCCGCGCCTCACGAGCTCTCGCACGACGTCCTGGATGTGGACGGAGGCTCCCTTGGTGCCGTAGACGGGGATGCCGGGGTCGGCGCACACGTAGGCGATTCGCATCAGTGTTCCTCCTCCTTTTCGAGGCTCGCCAGTCGGGCGGCCTGCACGTGGGAGTCGTAGGTCTCCTCGATGAGGGCGCGAGCTCCCCTGGCTAGGTCGCGGGCAGGCGCTCGACCAGAGTCGATGTCTCCCAGTGCCTGGGCGAGCGCGCTCGCGGACGCCGGAGGTACGAGGATGCCTGTGCGGCCGTTGATGACGACCTCGGGGATGCCGCTGACGAAGGTGGCGATCACCGGGGTGCCCACGGCCATGGATTCGAGGATCACGGTGGGCAGCCCGTCGATGTTGCCGTCCGTTCCGGGAACGCAGGGGGCGACGAACACGTCGGCGTCCTCCAGGAGGGAGCGGACCTCGTTCTGGGTGCGGGCACCGAGCAGTCGGCACGAGTCCGACAGGCCGTTGTCCTCGATCCGTCGGTCGAGCTCACCCGCCAGCTCACCTTCCCCGATGATCTTGGCGTCGAACTCCATCCCGGAGTCTCGTGCGGCGGCGAGGGCGTCGATGAGGTGGGCGAATCCCTTCTTTTCGACGAGGCGCCCCACCCCGAGGACGCGAAGCGGGCCTCGTCGCGGCTGAGGATCTCGGTAGGCGAATCGGGACAGTTCCAGGGCGTTGCGCTGAAGAACGATGCGCGCCCCCGTCCCCTCGAGCACGCGGTTCAGGTAGTCCTGGTTGTAGCTGGAGATCGCGATCACCTGCGCGGCGCCCGCGCACACTTTGCGCAGCAGGTCGAAGTCGACGGACTCGTGGTGGATGTCCTTGGCGTGGGTGGTGACCGTGTAGGGGATTCCCGTCAGGGTTGAGGCGATCCAGGCGGTCCGGCCGGCCAGGGATGCGAAGTGGGCGTGGAGGTGGGTGATGCCGTCCTCTCGGGCCGCGCGCGCGAGCGCTACGCCCTGAGCGACGTCGTCGGCGCTCAGGGATGCTATGTGGGGCATGAGGTCCGCGAAGCGGCGACGCATGTCCTGGTCGGTAAGGCTTGAGGTGAGGATGTCCCACATGTCGATGGCCTTGCGGGGGCGCGGAACCCAGCTGACGGGCGCTTCGACGCGGGCGATCTCAGGGTGGAAGCGCGTGTCGGTCGTGGGGCGCAACGCGTAGATGCGCAGGTCCTGGCCCAGGTCTTCGCGGGCGAGGATCTCGGTGACGACGAAGGTCTCGGAGAAGCGTGGGTAGACCTTGAGGACGTAGCCGATGCGTGTCATGTGAGTTCTCCTTCGGGGGTGCGGGTGAGCAGGCGGGTGGCGGCTCGGGCTGCGGCGGCCAGGCCGCCGAGCTCGACGTGGGATCGATCGGTTCGGGTGGAGACGGCTCCTGCGAGCCACTGGGAGAGGAGGGCCGGGGTGGCCGCCTCTTGTTGGGCGGTGTCGATCGCGCTGGCGCGGGACAGAGCGCGGGCGCGGATGGTCTGTTCGAGGCGCGGCTTCTCGCGGGGGACGATGAGGGCGGGCGTGGAGGTCGCGAGGATCTCGCAGACCGTGTTGTAGCCGCCCATGGCCACCACGGCGGCGGCCTCGCGGATCCGGTGGGCGAGGCCGGGGCAGGAGCGCACGACGGTGGTGGCAGGGCCGGCGAGGGCCTGGGCGCGGGCGAAGCGGTCTTCGGCGAGCTGCGGTCCCGCCACGACGATGTGGTCGTGTCCCCCGGGAACCTGGGCGCTGGCCGCCGCCTCGACGAGGGGTCCTCCGTCCGAGCCTCCCCCCGCGGTGGTGAGGACGTAGGGTCGGGCGAGGCGACCGGGGTGGGGGTCGACATCGGCTCGTCCGTCGGCGAGGTAGCCGGTGAAGATGGCGCGCGAAGCCAGGGCGGAAGGGATCTCGCCGCTGGAGGTCGCGTCGTGGACCGTCGGGTCTCCGTAGACCCAGACCTGGTCGACGAGGGGCGTGAGAGTGTCGGCGCCGCCCAGTCCTTCCCACTCGCGGGCGGCGACGGTGGGGTCGTCGAGGACGTCGCGCAGCCCCAGGACGATGCGCGCGCCCGGGCGGGTGCGGCGCAGAGCCAGCAGCGGGGCCTCGAGCTCGCGCCGGATCCCCAGCGGGTGCCGGTCGACGATGACCAGGTCGGGTCCGAAGCCCTCGATTGCGGCCCCCAGGATGGCCGAGCGCAGGGCGACGGTCTCATCGAGGGTTCCTGGGAGCCTACGGGGCACGTAGGCTCCGTCTCGCTTCTCGACTCCCGGCAGGGCGAGCCAGTCGAATCCCCGCGGCAGCGTGAACAGGGGTGAGGGAGCGAGGCCGGAGACGACGAGTCCGCGCAGGCCTCCAGCACCCGCGTTCGCGGCGATGTGGTGCGCGAGCGCCAGGTTTCTCCTCACGTGCCCCAGGCCCTGGGAGTCGTGGCTGTAGAGCAGCACGGATAGTGGCGTTGTCAACGCGCCACCCCCTCTCTGTAGTGGTCCAATACCTCTACTGTGGGCTGTCAATCCCAGAGGGGAATAAGAGGCCTATGAGAAACCTCTAATGAGCAGGTGGGGGCACTTGCGCACCCGATCGTAAGGTCGGCAGTGTGAAGTGGACCGCGTGCCCTTCCCATACTGGCCGTCCCCTGTGATACTCAAGGTGTCCCATTCAGCGTCGAAAGGCGCTCTACCGGAAGGAGCACCCGTGTCCAGTACGGCACAGGAAATCCTCGATGCGGTCGGCGGTCCCGGCAACATCACTCACTTCACCCATTGCGCGACGCGCCTGCGCTTTGAGCTACGCGATGCCTCCGTCGTCGACAAGGACACGGTCGAGGGCATTGACGGTGTTCTCGGAGCGGTCCCCCAGTCGGGTGACCGCTACCAGATCGTCATCGGCGGCGCCGTCCAGTCTGTCTTCGATGAGATCAACAACCTGCCGTCGATGGCCGGTGGCGCCGCTGCCGCCTCCAATGACGACGTGAAGGCAGCTGCCCGCGCGAAGGCTCGCGGCAAGAACGCCATCGTCGATGCCTTCTTCGAGTATCTCTCCGACTCGTTCCGTCCCCTGCTGCCCGTCCTGCTTGGCGCCTCCCTGATCCTGGCGTTCCTGGCCGTCCTTGATGCTCTGAAGGTCGTGGACACGCGTGCAGACACGATCCCGGTGTGGCTGGGCTACGTCAACTCGATGTGGCGCGCGGTGTTCTACTTCCTGCCCGCCATGGTCGCATACAACGCGTCCAAGAAGCTCAACATCGACCCGTGGGTCGGCACTGCCGTCATCCTGTCGCTGCTGACGCCTGACTACCTTGGCCTCAAGAACACTGATGCCTTCGCTGATACGGTTTGCTCGAAGAATGCCCTGGGCTCCGAGCAGTGCGTGACCTACATCAACAACATCCCGCTGCAGCTCTCCAATTACGGCGGCCAGGTGTTCGTGCCCCTTCTGATGGTCCCGATCCTTGCGCTCGTGTACAACCTCCTGAAGAAGATCATCCCCGCGAACGTCCAGATGGTGTTCGTCCCCTTCCTGTCCTTCATCTTCATCATGCCGCTGACGGCCTTCCTCATCGGCCCCCTGTCCATCTGGATCGGTAACGGCCTGGGCGGCGGTCTTTACTGGCTGAACCAGAACGCACCCATCGTCTTTGCGATCATCATCCCGATCATCTACCCCTTCCTGGTGCCGCTCGGCCTGCACTGGCCCCTCAACGCGCTGCAGCTCGCCAACATCGCTTCCACCGGATCCGACTTCATCCAGGGCCCCATGGGCGCGTGGAACTTCGCCTGCTTCGGTGCCACCGCCGGCGTGCTCTTGCTGTCGATCCGGGACCGCGACACCGACATGCGTCAGACTGCGTCCGGCGCGCTCGCCGCTGGCCTCTTCGGCGGCATCTCCGAGCCGTCCCTGTACGGCATCCACCTGCGTTTCAAGCGCATCTACCCGCTCATGCTCACGGGCTGTGTCGTCGGCGGCCTGGTCATCGGCATCGGTGGCGGCGCGATCACGCACACCTTCGTGTTCACCTCGCTGCTGACGATCCCGGTCTTCTCCCCCATGGCCGTGTACGGCCTGGGCATCGCCGCCGCGTTCTTCACCGCCTTCCTGATGGTCGTCTTCTTCGACTACCGCACGAAGGAGCAGAAGGCTGAGGCTCGCGAGCGCAAGGCGGCGCTGGCGGCTGGCGCTTCCGCCGCTCCCGTTGCCGCCCCGTCCACCGAGGCCACCCCTGCCGCTGAGGCCGCCCCGGCTCCCGCTTTCAGCGATGAGGCCGTGGCCGACCTGACGCTGTCTTCTCCCATGGCGGGCACTCTGGTTGCTCTGTCCGACGTTGCCGACGAGGCGTTCTCCGCCGGCGCGCTCGGCCCCGGCATCGCCGTGTCGCCCGCCGCCGGAGCGGTGGTCGTCGCCCCCTGCGACGGCAAGGTGACCGTCGCCTTCCCGACCGGGCACGCCTACGGCCTGAAGTCCGCTTCGGGTGTCCAGGTGCTGATTCACATCGGCATGGACACCGTGAAGCTGGAGGGCAAGGGCTTCACGCCGCGCGTTGCCAAGGGCGACGTCGTGCGCCGAGGCGACGTCCTGGCTGAGGTTGATTGGGACGTCATTCGCGAGGCGGGTTACGACACGATCACCCCGATGGTCGTGACGAACAAGAAGAAGTTCGGCGAGATTCCCCCCGCCGCTCCCGGTCCGGTCGACGTCGTCGACACGGTCGTGACTGTGTCTCCCAAGGAGGCCTGAGTCCCGCGGGACTATTCCCCGACTTGGGAGGGGCGGCGCCAGCACTGTGCTGGCGCCGCCCCTCCCTCTCTATACGCGATCTCTATGAGCGATCTCGATGCCCGGGACACCGGCTGTCGCAAAGCCCACGCGCGAGGACGTTGCCACCACACACGGGCCGGACCACGTGCCTCATACATCCCGCCCCGTGCCCGGTAGCCGCGCGACGCCCAAGGCACCCCGCACCTCGAGCCGCTTCACGCAGCTCCGCTAGGGCCCCAGGACCGACGCAGGCGCGCCTAGCGCGACTCCACGATGTCCAGGACCGTGCGCACCTGCTCGATGGTGAACTGGCCGGGGGCGCTGCCCTCCCACCCGGGCAGGGTCGCGAAGGTCGCGGCCGACCCCAACGCTGAGCCGACCAGGCGCGTGGGTGCGCCGAAGGGGCCCATTGCGATGCCAATGATGGGACGGTCGTAGGCGTCGTGCGCCCACGCCTGCGCTCCAATTACGCGGGCGGCGTCGGTGGCGCAGGTGGCCATGCAGGCGAACTTGAGGACGTCGGCGCCCGCGTAGTTCATGTCGGCCAGCACCTCGGCGAGCGCGTCGTCGCCGGGGGTGGCCTCGAAGTCGTGGAAGGATCCGACGACGAGCGCTCCGGCTCCGTGGGCGTCCCCGATGAGTTCGGCGGCTCCATCGCGGGAGATCTCCACATCGACGCCGCCGACGAAGGGGGCGAGGGCGCGCACGAGGCGGCAGTATTCCGCGTCGTCCAGGAAGGCCTCGCCGCCTTCGACGGAGGTGCGGATCGTCGCCAGTAAGGGCAGGGGTGAGGCATCCGCTACGTAGCGGGCCATGCGAATGAGCTCCTCGGACACCTCGGAGGCGGCCACGAAGTGCGAACCCACGAGGGAGGCCAGGTACGTGTCGGCGCGCCATTCGACGATGTCGGCTCGGCAGGAGGCCAGCGCTCCGACCTGTTCGGTGAGGGCGCTCGCGTTCCCGGTGACGGGGACGATCACCTGGGTGCGCGCGCCGAGGCTCGCTTTCTTGGCGGCTCGGCCGATGGTGACGAGGCTCGGGGCAGGGTCGGGGTCGGGCGTCGATGGGTGTGGCATGATTCCTTCGTATTAGTAGCCGATTTCAGCCAGGTGCAGGCGCGAGCGCTCCGCATCTGTCAGGTAGGGGTGGGTGAGCCAGCCGTCGGGCAGGTGCGGCGTCTTCTCGCCGCCCGCACGCCCGCGGGGGCCTCGCGCCGCTGGCGGGAATCCCTGGTCCGGGTCGAGGTCGGCGAGACGTTCGTGCAGCTCCTGCAGTGTGGAGACCATGGACAGGGAGTGACGCTGGGGGCCGCCGACGGCGAAGCCGCGGAGGTACCAACCGACGTGCTTGCGCATCTCGCGTAGGGCGCGATGCTCGTCGCCCTGCTCGACGACGCACCAGGCGGCGTGGCGTTCGATCGTGGAGACGACCTCGGCGAGCGTCGGCCCGGGAGGGATGGTGCCCCCGTGGTAGGCGGCGACGATGTCGCGGAAGATCCAGGGGCGCCCCTGGGCGCCGCGCCCGACACTGACGCCGTCGCAGCCGGTTTGCTCCAGCATCGCCAGGGCGTCGGCGGCCTCGAATACGTCGCCGTTGCCGAAGATGGGAATGTCGAGCAGGTCTTTGAGGCGCGCGATCTCGTCCCAGTGGGCGCGCCCGGCGTAGTGCTGGGTCTGGGTGCGTGCGTGCAGGGTTACGGCTGCGGCTCCCAGCTTCTGGGCGGTCAACGCCGCGTCGGTCGCGGTCTCGTGCTCGGCGTCGATGCCGATCCGGATCTTGACGGTGACGGGGATTTCGCGCCCGGCTCGTTCTCCGGCCTGCTCGCAGGCGCGCACGACGGCGCCGACGAGGTCGGTGAACAGGTCGCGCTTCCAGGGGAGGGCCGCTCCCCCGCCCTTCTTCGTGACCTTGGGGACGGGGCAGCCGAAGTTCAAGTCGATGTGGTCGGTGAGGTCACGCTCGACCAGCATGGCGGCGGCGCGCGCCATGACGGCGGGGTCCACGCCGTAGAGCTGGAGGGATCGCACGCGCTCGCAGGGGTCGGGGCGCACCATCTCGAGTGTGCGCTCGTTTCCCTCCACCAGGGCCCGGCTGGTCACCATCTCGGTGACGAACAGGCCGGCGGGCGCGTCGACGCGCGGGACGGGCACGCGCCGGGTTCGCCGTTGCGCGCACGCGCCCAGGGCGCTCGGGGCCGAGGCCGCGGCGCCTTGGCCCGGTCCGCCGGCTCGCGACGGGGCGTCGGTGGGCCTCAGGGAGTCGGGCAGGCCCGACTCGCCCATGAGGCGGCACAGCCGCCGGAAGGGGACGTCGGTGACCCCGGCCATTGGGGCGAGGACGACGGGGGTCCACAGGCGCAGCGGCCCCACTTCAAGCGGGGCCGCTGCGGGTGTCGCGGCTGGGGACAACTCAGCAGCCCAGGCGTTCGATCAGGTAGGACTTGACCTGGTCGAGGGGGATGCGCACCTGCTCCATGGAGTCACGCTCGCGGATGGTAACGGCGTGGTCGTCGATGGAGTCGAAGTCGTAGGTGATGCAGTAGGGAGTGCCGATCTCGTCCTGGCGGCGGTAGCGCCGTCCCACGGCTCCGGCGTCGTCGTAGTCGACGTTCCAGATGCCTCGCAGCTGGTCGGCCAGCTCCTGGGCGGGGCCGGTGAGCTCGGGCTTGCGCGACAGGGGCAGGACGGCGGCCTTGACGGGCGCCAGGCGCGCGTCCAGCTTGAGCACGACGCGCTTGTCGACGCCGCCCTTGGCGTTGGGGGCCTCGTCCTCGTGGTACGCCTCGATGAGGAAGGCCATGAGGGAGCGGGTCAGGCCGGCGCTGGGTTCGATGACGTAGGGGGTCCAGCGTTCCTTCGTGTTCGGGTCGAAGTAGTCGAGCTTGGCGCCGGAGGACTCCGAGTGGACGGTCAGGTCGTAGTCGGTGCGGTTGGCGATGCCTTCGAGCTCGCCCCACTCGCTGCCCTGGAAGCCGAAGCGGTACTCCAGGTCGACGGTGCGCTTGGAGTAGTGCGAGAGCTTCTCGGTCGGGTGCTCGTACTCGCGCAGGTTCTCCGGGTCGATGCCGAGGTCGACGTACCAGGCCTTGCGGTAGTCGATCCAGTACTGGTGCCATTCCTCGTCGGTGCCGGGCTCGCAGAAGAACTCGAGTTCCATCTGCTCGAACTCGCGGGTGCGGAAGATGAAGTTGCCGGGCGTGATCTCGTTGCGGAAGGACTTGCCGATCTGGCCGATGCCGAAGGGAGGCTTCTTGCGTGAGGCGGCAGCGACGTTCCCGTAGTTCACGAAGATGCCCTGCGCGGTCTCGGGGCGCAGGTAGTGCAAACCCGCTTCGTCGTCAACGGGGCCGAGATAGGTTTTGAGCAGGCCCGAGAAGGAGCGCGGTTCGGTCCAGGCGCCGGGCTGGCCGGTCACCGGGTCGGGCACCATGTCGAGGGTGACGGTGTCGGGATCAAGGCCCTTGCGCTCCGCATACTCTTCGATGAGTTGATCGGCGCGGTAGCGCTTGTGGGTGTGCAGCGATTCGACGAGCGGGTCGGTGAAGGCCTTGACGTGACCGGACGCGACCCAGGTCTCACGCGGCAGGATGACCGAGGAGTCCAAGCCGACGACGTCCTCGCGTCCGCGGACCATGTACTGCCACCACTGCTTCTTAATGTTCTCCTTGAGCTCGACGCCCAGCGGCCCGTAGTCCCACGCGGAGCGGGTGCCTCCGTAGATCTCTCCGCAGGGGAAAACGAAGCCACGGCGCTTCGCGAGGCTAATGACGGACTCGAGACGAGAAGGGCCCTGTGCCACGTGATTCTCCTAGTTGTCAGTGCCGCACCTGGCTGATGCGGCATCACCGGATCGAGTCTACAGGGAGCGCGCCCGCCCCCCCATTCCACCGGCCCCGCCCGTGGGCACCGTCCTCAGCCTGCGCCGATGATCTCGGCGAGGGCGGCGCGCAGCGCGTCCGGCACCTCGGGGGCGGCCAGGGCGACGAGGGCGCGCGCGGGGTCGGCCTCGCGCAGTTCGTTCCACAGGGCCTCCCGGGCCGGGTTGCTCATCTGGGTGTCGGCGAGCAGCCGGAGGCATCGCTCCTGTCGGCCCACCGCGTCGCCGGCGTCGACGCCGCTGAAGCGGACGGTGATCGGGCGGTCCGTCGAGGTCGGTGCGAGGTCGACGACGAAGGCCCCGCGCTCGGCGTCCCACGAGGTCGCGGAGACTTCGGTGCCCTCGACACCCGCACAGGCGGGGTCCCCGGCGCCGAGGATCGTCACCCTCCAGGTGCGCTCTCCCGGCACGAGGTCGCCGTCGCCCTCGGCGGCCCCGATCCGCAGGGTCGCCGTTCCCTGGTCCCAGGCGAGGATCGTCCTCGCGACTCGGCCGCCGCGCACGCCCTCGTCCTCGATGAGCTCGTATTCTCCGGATGCGCCGGCGACGACGAGGAGCTCGAGGATTTCGGGCAGGTCGACGCCGGACGGGACGGCGCCAGCCTCGTACCAGCGCCCGGCCAACGGAAGGACCGCGCCCCTGCGCGCCAAGACGGGCAGCGTCTCTAACGGGCGGTGCAGGAGGCGTTCGCGGCCCCCGGCGTAGCCCAGGCCGGTGAAGAGGTCGACCCATTCGCCGTCCGGCAGCCACGCCTTCGCCGCCCCGAGCCCCGTGGTGCGGTCCGCCGGCGAGGTGATGGGGGCGACCGTCATGGAGCGGCCGAACATGTACTGGTTGGGCACGCGGAACGCTTCGACGTGCTCCGGGTCCTCCCAGTACATCGGCTGGATGAGCGGCCACAGGTCCTCGTGGCCGCGGACCTGCTCGGAATGCAGGTAGGGCACGAGGCGGTGGCGCAGGCGCAAGAAGCGTTCCTGAATGCCCTCCTCGCGCGCCGGGAACGTCCACGGCTCCTTGCGGGCGAACTCGGAGACCGTCGAATGCAGGCGCATGATCGGGCTGAACACGCCGAATTGGACCCAGCGGGTCGCCAGTTCCACGTCGTAGACGCCGCCCATGTGCCCGCCGATGTCGTGACTCCACCAGCCGTAGCCGATGTTCGCGGCGGTCGCGGTGAATTCGGGTTGGAACGCGAGCGACGCCCAGGAGATCGTCGTATCGCCGGAGAAGCCCACGGGGTAGCGGTGCGAGCCGGGCCCGGCGTAGCGCGAGAGGGTGAGGCCCCGTCCACCGTGTCGGCGCGCGTTGTCGAGAACGTGGACGTGGTTGAGGACCCACAAGGGGTCCAGGCCCCGCACGCTCGTCGACGCGCCCTGCTGCCAGTCGACCCACCAGAAGTCGACGCCATCGTCTTCCAGGGGCGCGAGCACATCGGAGAGGTAGGCGTCGATGAACTCCGGGTCGGTGGCGTCGAATCGGACGGGGCGCCGCGTCGCGGGGTCGATGCCGAAGCGCGCGGCGAGGCCCGGGTAGGCGTCCTCGTGGGCGCGGATGCCGTCGGCCGGGTGGAGGTTGAGGGTGAGGGCCAGGCCCCGGCGGTGGACGTCTGCGGCGAACGCGGAAGGATCGGGGAAGAGGTCTCGGTTCCATGTGAAGCCGGTCCACCCGGATCCGAGGTCGGGGTCGATGTCGACGAGGTGCCAGTCCATGTCGAGGACGGCGACGGACAGGGGCACGCCGTGGGCGTCGAAGTCGTCGAGGAGCGAACGGTAGTCGGCGTCGGAGTAGCGGTGGAATCAGCTCCACCAGTTGCCGAGGGCGTGGCGCGGGAGGATCGGCTGGGGGCCGGTGAGTCGGTAGAAGTCGGCGATGGCGCCGCGGAAGTCGCGTCCGTAGGCGAAGACGTAGAGGTCGTGGGCTCCGTCCTCGCGAGGTTCGAAGCGGCCGTCTTCGCCCATGGGCAGGGTCGTGTCCTCGAGGGCGGTGATGCCGCGCCCGTCCATGATCCCGGGCTCGAGGTCGCAGCGGCCGTCGACCTCGTCGAGGGTGCGGGCGGTGCCGCGCAGGTTCCGGTAGAGCGGGTCGGTGGATTCGCGGGCGGGTCCCCAGCGCCATTCGGCGCCCCATTGGCGCGAGCGGCGCACAGTGGCGACGAGGCCGGCGGGGCTGAATTCGGCGCCGTCGTAGTCGAGGGTCATGGCGTCTGTCGTGATGCGCACTCCCCCGCCGACGCCGCGTTCGACGTGGAGGGAGGCGGGGGCGGGGGCGTCGAGGGCGCGGTTGACGACCATCTGGGTGGCGCGGTCCTCGAAGGAGCCGCTCGGCGACCATTCGATGCGCATGAGGCGCGACGTGAGGACCTGGATGCGCCAGCGCTCACCGGCGATGACCGCCGCGGGGTCCGGGACGGGCGCGTCGGGAAGGGCGAGGGCGGTATTTCGGTGCTGGGTCGTCATGGCGGTCCTTGGGGATCGGGGCGAGGACGAGGGCGGAGCCGTGTCGACGCAGGCGGCGGGCGGAGCCGTTC